>Ga0153997_1000052_pt1 | contig 36976 bp, 25 predicted proteins | sample TSNC081MetaG_FD_104750 | JGI IMG/M metagenome (GOLD analysis project Ga0153997, IMG submission 104750) | Attine ant fungus gardens microbial communities from North Carolina, USA - TSNC081 MetaG | ecosystem: Host-associated > Fungi > Mycelium > Unclassified | place: USA: North Carolina, Lumber...
ATTTTGTGAAAAAATCTCTAAAGCATCCATACTATCACCCATTTTCAATTATACTGTCGTGGATACAATAAGCAACAAAAAATATGAAAAACCGCAATAGATAGTCCATTTTTGAAAATGGGTGCAAAAAACCGCCATCTAATCAGCTTGTCCGCCTTGCAGATAGCGTTTTAGTGTGGTTATTCGGTTTTCGTTTTAATTTATTATATGTTCCAAACCCTTGAAAACAAGGGATTTTCAGCGTTGAGCATAAATGAACGTACCCACCGGTCCAACAGGTGGCGCTGGTCCAACAGAACCCACAGAATCAACAGGATCAACGGAACCAACCGGTACAGGTATCAGAATGGTGGGTTCTTACAATTCATCTGAGACTTTCATTGCTGAGCATCCAACAGGAGAGATAGGTGATACTTATCTTGTCGAAGGATATTTCAATTCGTGGAATGCTGAGGCTAAAATATGGAATAATCCAGGTTCTTTAATAGGTCCGGCTGGAGTCGATGGAGCAACCGGTCCAATCGGTATACCTGATGTTTATAATTTCAGTATTACCCCTGCCAACATAAGCTTATGATGAAAGTCATTTATTCGGTACAGCGATTTCTTTTTGGAATGGAAGGAGCTTCTTCCATTCCAAAAAGAAATCTATTGATTTTCCCTTTGCTTCTCTATGAACTCGGAACGGAGCATTTGGTTGGAAGTAATAGTACACTCTAAAGCATGCCTTTCATCTGTTTTGTCAATAGTAACCGTAATATTTTCATAGTCAAAAAAATCTCCCGCACTTGGAATCTTTCCAAGCAGTTCCATTATCCAGCCGCTAAGTGTGGAAGAATCAGTTTCAATGGTAAGATCAAATAATTCAAATACCTTATCAATTTCCACACTACACATAATTCTATAAGTGTTATCATCCAGTTGCTCAATTTCATTGATAATCTCATCATGCTCATCCCAGATTTCACCTACGAGTTCCTCTAGGATATCCTCCATTGTAATGATGCCTGCAGTACCACCATACTCATCGATAATAACTGCCATATGGCTCTTGGTTTCTTGAAATAATTTTAGTAAATTACTAATTTTGATTGTTTCAGTAATATATACAGCATTTGTGATAATACTATCAATTGAAGTGAAGTTATCCGCCGACAGAGTAAAGAAATCATGTAAATGGATTACTCCAATAATATTATCAATTGCTCCATCATATACAGGAATACGGGAATAGCCTGTTTGTATAAATAATTTTGTAAGTTCTTTTTGCGTAGCATCCTTTGGTGCGGCAACGATATCTACTCTGGGGGTGAGAATCTCCATAACCCTTCTATCGTTAAATTCAATAACACTGTTAATCAATTCTTTATCTTCTGCATTAATAGCACCATCCTGTTCTGCTTCCTCTACGATGTATAAAAGCTCTGCCTCTGTAATTCCCTGGCTATTCGTTGTTTTAAAAAGTCTTGATAATAATATTTTCCACTGTGAGAAAAAGAAATTTATTGGTGTCAAGACAACAAGCAATACCCGCAAAATAGGTGCAGAAAACATTGCGAACGTTTCAGGTGATTCTTTAGCCAAACTCTTTGGGGAGATTTCACCAAAGATCAATACAATTACAGTCGTTACAATAGTAGACACAGTAGCACCAATATTGCCTAAATGTGATACAAATAACACGGTGGCAATAGAGGCCATCATTATATTGACAATATTATTACCTACAAGAATCGTTGATAATAACTTATCGTAATTTTCAGAGAGTTTCAAAACAAGATCGGCGCGCCTGTTTCCACTCTCTGCCATATTCTTTACCCGTATACGATTTAGTGAAGAGAAGGCAGTTTCTGTTGCTGAAAAAAAAGCGGACATCAATACCAGAAAACCAATCATTACTATTTTACTTATACTGTCACTTTCCATAAAGCTTAATATTACCTCCCAAGATTTCATTTGCTGGAGTAAAGATTTTTTATAAACAGCAAAAAGACATAACCTGCTGTCTGTATACGCAAGCAATGCCTCTATATATTATTTATACCTGAATTATGATCCGGACTTTCGTCGCTACTAGCGGCAGCTTCCATTCTTGTAAATCTTCTCTACAATTATTATATTTATTATATAGGCAGATAGGCTGGTCGTCAAGAAAAAATATTCTGGAATTATTTCCCTGTGACTGTTATGTTACCATTTATAGCCCGGTAGTATTCTTAGACGGACAAGATTTCAAGGATCATTCTGCGGATGGATTCCCTTTGTATCCCTAATGGGGAAAGTGCGTAAGAGCAAACTCGTTATTCTAAGAAATTTTGCAGCAGGTCGTTGATTAATTGGATATAAACAGTTAGAATAAATTAGTGGGCAATTTTATTCGTTGAATATCCATATCATGTGTCGACAAGTTATGGAGTATTTGATCCTGCTCTTCGCTCATTATTTATAGGAATAATATACTTACGAGAATTTTAGTGCTATTTAATAAAGAATTAAGGATTCTCATAAAAATAACTTAAAAAAGCTTTGATATCTTATACTTATGCAAAGGAGAGAAAGGAAGAAAGTTCCTTTCCGTTTTGATTCATTTATAGCGTGTGGCTATGTTTGAATGGAACTGTGTAAGAATACAAAGAGAAGAGGTAAAAGATGTTAAATATTCTGGTATGCGATGATGATAAAGAGATAGTGGAGGCTATTGATATTTATTTAAATCAAGAGGGGTTCAATGTGATAAAAGCGTATGATGGGCAGGAAGCACTTGAGAAACTGAGCAATAACGATATACATCTGCTCATAATAGATGTGATGATGCCTCGGCTGGATGGTCTTAGAGCAACCTTGAAGATAAGAGAAAAAAGCAGTATTCCCATTATTATCTTATCAGCCAAATCAGAAGATGCCGATAAGATTCTGGGTTTGAATATTGGGGCAGATGATTATGTTACAAAGCCGTTTAACCCATTAGAGCTCGTTGCAAGAGCGAAATCTCAGCTGCGCAGATTTACCAAATTAGGAAATATTGTTGAAGACAGTAACAAAGTATATCAAACCGGCGGATTAGTAATTTGCGATGATTTGAAAGAGGTAACTGTTGATGGAGAAGTAGTGAAGCTGACACCAATAGAATACAATATACTTTTGCTGCTGGTCATGAACCAGGGGAAAGTATTTTCAATCAATCAAATATACGAGAGTATATGGAATGAAGATGCTATTGGCGCCGATAATACTGTTGCAGTGCATATACGTCATATACGCGAGAAAATTGAGTTTAATCCAAAAGAACCAAAATACCTGAAGGTAGTATGGGGAATCGGCTATAAGGTGGAAAAAATATAACACTTATATCTTCACCGATTGTACAGTTTATTTTGTAACAGCTCCTAACAATAATTATTATTAACGAGGGAGTCCATATGTAAAATGACGAGAGGTAATATTATGAAGGGGAGTAAATTTTCAAATGCAAAAAAAGGAATTGCTATAGCACTTGAACATATTTTTATCACAATATTTATAATAGGAATATATATGTGCCTAGCATATTTGAGTGCAACAAATGGAGAGATAGAAACAACGCACTATGACTATTTTCAATCGAAATCCTATGCCGAAATCGTAAAAAGTGAAGCATTTAGTCTGATTAACCACTATATTCCATTACGTGAGATGTTTGAATCAGATATCTCTAATGTAATTGTGGATATAAAATCTTATGCAGAAACGGGAAATATTGATAATAAAGCAGGATATGGTCTGAACTATACATTGGAGGATTTAATAAATTGGCAGGAAGCTGGAATTCAATATAAAGATATTTATATGGAAAAGACCTTACGGGGCTCAGGAAATCCCAAATTAATAGTAGTGGATGAACTTACGGATTCTAACCATTCTAATCATAATTATGGAATCATATCAGAAGACTCGTATATAGAGGGTGAAGTGACAGTTGAAGAAGCTACAGAATATTTAGAGAATGGTACGGTTATGTCAAGTTCCGCCACAGATAATCCGGAGGATATGACTACAGTAACGCAGTATTACATTGAAGCGGCGGTGGAGGAATACAAGCCCATCGACTATAAAGATATCATAGAGTATCTGAATAAAAATTCGGATGCAGATATACAAGATACATACTATTACCTGTCTTTGGCTATAGAACATATTGGTTTGGAAAAAGATGAATATAATCAATATGCAAATAGGTTTGCAGCAGGTAATAGCAATATGCGATACGTAGTTCGTAATTTATTGACAGGTAAATTATGGACGAATTCAAATCTCACATCCAGTGAACTTCTGGAGATGGAGACCTATTTGGAATTCAATACATTGGATTATTCCATTCACAGCAACTTAAATCAATCCAGAGTCGATTTAAATCAGTTTGCCTTGAATAATTATGTAATTGGAAACTATCAGGTTACCGTTGCTATAGACAGATCCCTGAAAGTAAAAGATGTGGTCTATCTGAATAAAGAAGCCTATGAGAAATGGCAGCCTCTGGGTCTTGTGGGCCTGGTGTTACTAATAGCAAGTTTTCTGGGAGTTCTTATTACAGTCATATACCTTACCATTGCAGCTGGCAGGAGAGGAGAGGATAACGAAATTTATCTGAGTTGGTTCGATGGGATTAAAACAGAAGTTTTCGTGATAATGGTACTTATGTCGCTGGCATTTTGTGTTTTGTTTATTACTCAGTTGTCATACGATCTTAGCTCCTTATATGGGATACCGATATTTGTGATTCTAGCAGTTATCTTAAATGAAACCGGGCTAATTACATACCTGTCATTTGTTAGAAGGATAAAATCCAATACATTCATAAGCAACAGTATGATTGCAGGAATTTTCAGATGCTTCAAGGCAGGTATTTCTCTCGGAAAAATGACGACCCTGGTAATCATTAAATTTGCAGGATATATTATAATTAATATCCTGTTGCACAGTTATATATTCATATTTTTCTTCAATGTATATGTATTATACCTGTTGCTGAATTCTTGCATAGGTAGAACAAAGATACTTGCGGGAACGAAAAAAATATCATCCGGAAGTATAGAATTTAAAATTGATACAAGAGACTTAAAAGGTGAATATTTAATACTTGCGGAGGAAATTAATAATATTGGTGAGGGACTGCATCACGCAGTTGAAAAGTCTGTTAAGGATGAGCGGTTAAAAACAGACCTAATAACCAATGTGTCTCACGATATAAAAACACCCTTAACTTCCATTATCAACTATGTTGACCTGTTAAAACGAGAAAATATAGAAGATGAAAGGATCAACGGTTATATTAAAGTGCTTGACAATAAATCCCAGAGACTAAAAACACTTACAGAAGATCTTGTGGAAGCTTCGAAAATCTCGTCTGGAAACATAGTGCTGGAATTTGTAAATATTAATTTTAACGAATTAGTATTACAAACAAATGGGGAGTTTGATAATAAATTTAAAGAAAAAAATTTGGAGGTAATCGCAAATTTCCCGGAACATCCCATTATAATAAGTGGTGACGGCAGAAGAATCTGGAGAATCCTTGAGAACCTTTACAATAACATATGCAAATACGCTATGGAAAACACCAGAGTTTATATAGACTTAATAGTATCCAACTATGACATGTTATTTATAATTAAAAATATATCAAAATATCCATTGAACATTGACTCCAGTAAGCTTACAGAAAGATTTATCAGAGGTGATGTCTCCAGAAATACAGAAGGCAGCGGTTTAGGTTTGTCCATTGCAAAAAATCTGACCGAATTGCAAAAGGGACAATTCGAGATATATTTGGATGGAGATCTATTTAAAGTAACCATCAAATTTCCCATTGTCAAAGAAAGGAACTCCAGGGAATCAGAAGAGTTGTTCTCTGTGCCTCCGGGTGACAAGATGGAACAATTAAAGAATAAGATTAGTGATAAACGGAAGGCTCAAAAATTGTTCAGAGTTAATAAGAGTTAGGGGCAGGAGTCTTATCTGCTTTAGATATAACAATAAGAACTCCAGAATATAAAGAGCATAGTAATTGCCCATATATGCTGGTTACTATGCTCTTTACAAATGCTCAAATCAGGATACCCTCAATTGACTTGAATGTATTTTCTCATTTACTTAGCAGCTTTTTTCATACCAAGATCAGATTCAAATGTCTCACTTACGGTCTTGTCTAAGTAATCATTCCCGGTTTCCTCTTCCATGTCAAGGTCTAATTGTGATTCTCCATCTTCCTCTTTCTCTTCAGGGACATATCTGTCAAAAATCTTATTAAACATATAAGAATTACAAAATGCAGTCAATGAAAATCCCAATAATAGAAACAGCAGGGAGCCATATTGAAAAGCACCATCAACAAACAAAACAACAACCATAGGGACAATGTTGATTGCCAAAATAGCGACAGAGTAAGGAAGATGTCTTATAGATATAATAAATGCATTCTTAAAAGTATTCTTTATAGAATTATAAAACTTAGCCAACACCGGGAAGATATATGCAGTAATTAAAAGATAGATTGCTATCATTGCAAAAATCCCATATCGTATAATATTTTCATATGAAAAATCAACTTGTAAAAGAATATATAAATCCAAAACAAAAACGATACCGACCACAAGTACAATAAGCCAAATGATTGTTGATTGTTTAAAATTTTGTTTGAATGATTTGAAAAAACTTTTTACAATATAAGCTTCCTCGTTCTTTACCATCTTCATAGTAACATAATATAGTGCTGTTGTTGAAGCTCCTATTGTAACAATTGGCAGACAACAAATAATCCATACGATATTTAATATCATAAGGTCGGCGACCTTAGACATAAAAGTAAAAAACTTATTATCCATATTAAATAAACCACCCATATTATTAGACCATACCTTTCTATTCTTAACTTAATTTTTTTATATAAAGTATAACTAATAATGATTATAAAGGATTTAATAATAAAAATCAAATAAATAAAGTATAAATAATATTTTTGGTTCTGATTCTAAAGGCTCGTACAGGCTGCCGACATGAGAACTTAAGTTTGCCGCACCAAGAGACAAACTTTGCTTTGAAAGGGCTCATGGGAACCACTATTCGTCAACTTGTATAATAATTATCTTAAGGTTTCGTTAATTTGACATACATATAAGTACAATTATGCAATGCTAGTCAGATTTTACATAGGATTAATTAAATGTTTGTGGATTTGTGGTATGGTGAAAATTAAGTCCTTCCGTTATACTAATAAAAGAAATAAAGAAGGTTAGTCATGAGAACTACCTTACTATTAGGAGGATAATAAAATGGCAAGTGTAAAATTAGAGCATATCCAAAAGACATATCCAAATGGATTTGAAGCGGTTAAAGATTTTAATCTTGAAGTTGAAGATAAAGAATTTATTATTTTCGTTGGTCCTTCAGGATGTGGTAAATCTACAACTTTACGTATGATTGCTGGTCTTGAAGAAATCACAAATGGAACATTAAAAATCGGCGATAAAGTTATGAATGATGTGGAACCAAAAGATAGAGATATTGCTATGGTTTTCCAGAACTATGCTTTATATCCGCATATGACAGTATATGATAACATGGCTTTTGGTCTTAAGTTAAGAAAAGTACCAAAAGATCAAATTGAAAAACAAGTAAGAGAAGCTGCTAAAATCCTTGATCTTGAAAAATTATTAGATCGTAAACCAAAAGCTTTATCCGGTGGACAAAGACAGCGTGTTGCTATGGGCCGAGCTATCGTTCGTGATCCTAAAGTATTCCTTATGGATGAACCTTTATCAAACCTGGATGCGAAACTTAGAGTACAGATGCGTATTGAGATTTCAAAGATTCATGAAAGATTAGGTGCAACTATTATTTATGTAACACATGATCAGACAGAAGCTATGACACTTGGTACCAGAATCGTAGTTATGAAAGATGGTATTGCACAACAAGTTGATACACCACAAGTTCTTTACAATGAGCCTAAAAACTTATTTGTTGCTGGGTTCATTGGTTCACCTCAGATGAACTTCATGGATGCTGACTGTGTTGTGAAAGGCGACGAAGTTACGTTAGTAGTTGGTAAACATAGCTTTAAAATGCCACAGGCAAAGTCTAAAAAATTAATTACCGGAGGTTACGGCGGTAAAAAGGTTGTTCTTGGTATTCGACCTGAAGATGTTAATGATTCACAGATGTTTATTGAATCTTCACCAAACAGTGTATTTGAAGCAAAAATAAGAGTTTATGAATTACTTGGAGCGGAAGTTTACTTATACTTCGATGTGGAAGAATTCCCTCTTACAGCAAGAGTTGACCCACGTACAACAGCAAGAAATGGCGATACTGTAAAATTTGCTTTGAATCTAGAAAAAATTCATGTGTTCGACAAAGAGACAGAATTAGTAATCACAAATTAATCTATTATTTTACATGTATTATAATTGACACTATAAAGTAGATGCCGATAAAAGTGACTATTTCTATCATTGTCAGTAACTCAAAAGGATGCTCCACATAGCTTATATATACAAGTTATGCGGAGTATCTTTTTGAGTATTTTAGGCTTAATACAATAAGGTACTATACCATCAAAGCAAATAATTTGAATATCCTTACCAGCTACTTTTCCAATATTATTTTTTAATCTGATCAAGACCCAGACTCACTTCTATTTATAAAAAATTTATTAATAGCATTGCCTTTTGAAAATAAATGCTTTATAGTAGTTAGAGAATAACTGTTAATACCAAAAAAAGGACAATGAAAATTTGAAAACAATAGATTAAGGAAGTGTAGATATGATATCGAATCAAGTTATACAAACAACAATAGATGAATTGAGAGCCATTACCAGAGTAGATCTTTGCGTAATGGATTTGGTGGGTGAAACAGTAGCATCGACTATCCAGCAAGATGACATTTTAAGGGAAACTGTCCAAAATTTTTCGGAATCTCCGGCAGATAGTCAAGAAATACAAGGTTATCATTTTTATAAAGTCTACGATGACAGGAATCTTGAATTTATTCTTGTGTCCCGCGGTTCCCATGAGGATGCATACATGATTGGTAAAGTTGCAGTTTCTCAGATTCAGAATCTAATTATTGCATATAGAGAGCGCTTTGATAAAAATAACTTCATTCAGAATCTACTGCTTGATAATTTACTTCTTGTTGATATATACAACCGTGCGAAAAAACTGCATATAGAAATTGAAGCAAGAAGAGTTGTATATATTATAGAAACGAAATATGAGAAAGACAGTACTGCACTGGAAACAATAAAAGGATTATTTGCTGCAAAAACAAAAGATTTTATTACAGCCATCGATGAAAAGAATATTATACTGACTAAGGAAGTATCAGATGAAGATACATATAATGATTTAGAGCAGACAGCTAAGATGCTGGTGGACATGCTTAATGCCGAAGCAATGTCTCAGGTTAGAGTATCTTATGGTACAATGGTAAAAGAGATAAAAGATGTGTCGAGATCGTACAAGGAAGCAAAGATGTCATTGGAAGTGGGAAAAATATTCTATAGTGAAAAAACGATAGTTGCTTATAATACACTGGGAATTGGCAGACTAATCTATCAGCTGCCCATGCCCTTATGTGAAATGTTTATGAAAGAGGTATTTGGTGATAAAATTCCGAATGAGCTGGAGGATGAAACACTAATAACAATCAATCAGTTCTTTGAAAATAACTTAAATGTTTCTGAAACATCCAGACAGCTTTATGTGCATAGAAATACATTGGTATATCGTTTGGAAAGACTGCAGAAAAGTACAGGGTTAGATATCAGAGTATTCGATGATGCCTTAACCTTCAAAATTGCATTGATGGTTGCAAGCTATATGAAATATAAGAAGAATGAGGATTATTAAGCACTGTTTTAGAACGCATTAGCGTTCTTGCTGCGAGCCTGCGGCATGCTTCAAGTGCAGGAATAAATAATCACACGGGAGGATTTTAATGATAAAACTATATGAGAATGGAGTATATTTATTAAATGGCGAGGAAATGATAGAGGATACAAAAGATACCAATACAATTTTAAAAAGCAAATTAGGGAATCAGGTTCTCACAAAAGAAGAAGCAGCAAAGAATACCATGGCTTATCGTATTTTAGAAAATCACAATCAGTCGAACAGTATGGAAAAGCTTCAGATAAAATTTGATAAATTAACCTCACATGATATTACCTTCGTAGGAATTATTCAGACAGCCAGAGCGTCCGGCTTAGATAGATTTCCTGTACCATATGTATTAACAAACTGTCACAACAGTCTGGGGGCGGTAGGCGGAACCATTAATGAAGATGATCATATGTTCGGTCTTAGCTGCGCCAAAAGATATGGAGGTATATATGTACCTCCACATCAGGCTGTCATTCACCAATATGCCAGAGAGATGCTTGCAACAGGCGGCGGTATGATTCTTGGTTCAGACAGTCATACGAGATATGGAGCTCTTGGAACCATGGCAATGGGTGAAGGCGGACCGGAATTGGTAAAACAGATTTTGTCTAAAACCTATGATATCAATATGCCGGAAGTAATAGGTATTTATTTAACAGGTGATGTGATACCGGGAGTAGGACCTCAGGATGTTGCATTAGCAATTATTGGTGAAGTGTTTGCAAATGGTTATGTAAACAACAAGGTTATGGAATTTGTAGGACCCGGAGTTGCTAATCTAAGTGCGGATTTCAGAATTGGAATTGATGTAATGACAACGGAGACAACATGTTTGTCCTCCATCTGGAAAACGGATGATGAAATAAGGGAGTTCTATAAGATTCACTATAGAGAGAAGGATTATAAAGAATTATCACCGGGTTCAGTGACCTATTATGATGGAATGGTTTATGTGGATTTAAGCACAATCAGGCCGATGATTGCTATGCCTTTCCACCCAAGCAATACTTATTCCATTGAAGAATTAAACAGCAACTTGAAGGATATTCTGGATGTCTGTGAGAAAAAAGCAATGGAGAGCCTTGGCGGTGAAGTGAAATTTTCCTTAAAAGACAAAGTGCGTAATGGTAAATTATATGTAGAACAGGGAATCATTGCCGGCTGTGCCGGTGGTGGATTTGAAAATATATGTGATGCAGTGGATATCCTTGGTGGCCATAGCATTGGTGCAGATGAATTCTCTCTAAGCATTTATCCGGCGAGTACACCAATCTATATGGAATTAGTGAAAAATGGGGCGATTACTGAGTTAATGGCAACGGGTGCTATTGTAAAAACTGCTTTCTGTGGTCCTTGCTTTGGTGCAGGAGATACCCCGGCCAACAATGCATTCAGTATCAGACATACTACAAGAAACTTTCCCAATAGAGAAGGATCCAAATTGCAGAATGGTCAGATTTCTTCTGTAGCACTGGTAGATGCAAGATCTATTGCAGCTACTGCGGCAAATAAAGGGTATTTAATACCAGCTACCGAAATGGATGCGGATTACAGTAGACCAAGATACTTCTTTGATAAAACAATTTATGATAACCGCGTGTTTGACAGCCATGGAATTCCGGATCCTTCCGTAGAAGTAAAATTCGGACCAAACATAAAGGATTGGCCTAAAATGAGTGCCTTAACAGAGAATATACTACTAAAAGTAGTTTCTGAAATACATGATGATGTTACAACTACAGACGAGCTAATTCCGTCGGGTGAAACTTCATCTTATCGTTCCAATCCTTTGGGGCTGGCAGAGTTTACCTTGTCACGAAGAGATCCGGCTTATGTAGGAAGAGCGAAAGAAATGCAAAAGGCGGAAACAGCCAGAGCAGCAGGAGAAGATCCGGCATTCGGATTTTCAGAGATTGCTTCTGTTTTTGAGAAAATAAAAGAAAGTAGTATTTCTGTGAATGCTGAAAATACAGGTATTGGAAGTACCATATTTGCCGTGAAACCGGGTGATGGTTCTGCCCGTGAGCAGGCGGCATCTTGTCAAAAGGTTTTAGGTGGATGGGCGAACATTGCAAATGAGTATGCAACGAAGAGGTATCGTTCTAACTTAATTAATTGGGGTATGCTTCCATTTTTGATTGAAAAAGGGGAACTGCCATTTGTAAACGGAGACTATATATTTATTCCTAAGATTCGTGAGGCGGTGGAAACAAAGCGGAAGAAGATTCCTGCATATGTGGTAAAAAGTACATTGAGGGAATTCACTTTAATGCTGGGGGAATTGACCGATGATGAACGCAATATTATATTAAAAGGTTGCCTGATTAATTACAATCAGCGTAAGGCATAGACGTAGTTACTATTCGGTACGGGGTATTCTGAAATCCCTGGTTGTTGCGGTTAGTGATAGGCTATGGCTGGTAGTAACGAAAAGGTATAGCAATAGAAAAGTACTTTGTATAAAGAGAATGGTTCATGCCATAATGATACCATTCTCTTTTTCGGATTATAATGATATGGCAATATAATTGTATATTCACAGAATCGGCAGATAGGAGCTATTATGGAAAAGGGATTATATGATAGTATTGATAACAAACAATTTTACAAGATGGTATTTATACTTGTAATACCTATGGCATTGCAAAATTTAATTAATGTAGGAGTTTCGGCAGCAGATGTTGTTATGTTGGGAAAAGTAAGTGAGACAGCAGTGTCAGCAGCTTCGTTAGCAGGACAGATACAATACATAATGACACTGATTTTCTTTGGTCTGACATCTGGAGCTGCCGTGCTAACCGCACAGTATTGGGGCAAGAGGGATATTCGGACAATAGAGAAGGTACTGGCTATGACTATTCGGTTCGCTTTGGTGGTGGCGGTTATATTTACCATAGCAGCACAGTTGATACCAGAACAATTAATAAGAATCTATAGCACTGAGCAAGATGTTATTGCAGAGGGAGTCGTATATTTAAAGATTACTTCTATTGGATTTCTAGTATCAGCAGTCACCATGATATATCTAAATATTATGAGAAGTGTTGAAAGAGTAATCATATCTACTGTTGTTTACTTTGTTTCTCTTATCATTAATATAGTACTCAATAGTATTCTAATATTTGGACTCTTTGGGCTGCCAAAGTTAGGTGTGGTAGGTGCGGCCTATGCAACCTTAACAGCCAGAATATCTGAATTTGTAATTGTCTTGCTTTATTCAAAGTTTTACAATAAGGAAGTTAAATTCCATGTGAGAGATTTCTTTATTACAGATAAGCTTTTAATGAAAGACTTTATAAGATATGCGCTTCCGGTGGTCATTAATGAACTTATGTGGGGGCTTGGAACATCAGCAAATACGGCAATTATCGGACATCTTGGTAAAGCAGCGGTTGCAGGTAATGCGGTTGCCCAAGTAACAAGGCAGTTAGCAACCGTAGTTACCTTTGGTCTTGCCAATGCTACGGCCATAACCGTTGGTAAAGCCATTGGTGAAGGGAAACAACATTTGGCACGGGGATACGCTCGGAAGTTCATGCATATTAGCATCGTTCTGGGAGTGTTGGGAGCTGGTCTAATACTGCTCGTATCGCCCATAGCCAGAGCCAATCTTTCATTGACAGATACAGCATCTTCCTATTTGAAATTTATGATGTTTGTTATGTCATACTTTACAATTGGTCAGGCGTTTAACACGACTATGATAGTTGGGATATTCAGAGCCGGCGGGGATACGGTATTTGGACTTATATTAGATGTTACAACAATGTGGTGCTGCTCCATACTTCTGGGTTTTCTGGCGGCATTCGTATGGAACCTGCCTGTGCAGGCTGTATATGTAATCCTAATGAGTGATGAAATCGTTAAGGTGCCTCTTACCTACTTCCGCTACCGCTCATGCAAGTGGTTGAAGAATGTAACCAGGTAGGGAACTATTTTTGTAAGTGTCCCTGCCAGTCAGTCAATGGCCGGCTGTCATTGCATGGTTTAGAGTATCCCCATAGGTGGAAATCCAGTTTAATGCTCAATTTAGTATATGCTATATTATAGGAATTTGAATAACAATTTGCACGAGGAAAATGTGTTCTAGTTACATATAAACTGGGATAATTATTATCTATTTCTTCATTTTCCCAAAATAATCTTTCGAAAGGCGCACCACCTTCCCCGACAATAAAGTAATAGCGATTAAATTAGGTATGGCCATAAGTCCATTAAATGTATCAGAAATATTCCATACAAATTCCAACCTTGAAACAGCTCCAATTATAATGAATATACAGTAAATAATTTTATAAATATTTATACTATTAGGACCGAATAAATATTCACACCCCTTTTCTCCATAATAAGACCACCCAATCAGAGTAGCGAAGGCAAATAAAATAATAGATAATGTAACAAATATATTTCCGGCATTACCAAACGTAGTAGAAAAGGCCATAGAGGTCAGTGTGACGCCATTTGGAAGCGCATCAAACAGCGCCGTATTTCCATTTATCTTATCGATACCCATAGAGGTCAGATAAACACTTTGTTCATAAACCCCAGAGCATAAAATAGTTACGGCAGTTATGGTACAAACTACAATTGTGTCTACAAACACTTCGAAAATCCCCCACATTCCCTGCACTACAGGTTCCTTTGTATCAGAAGCCGCATGAATGATAACAGAACTTCCAAGCCCCGCTTCATTGGAAAATACTCCTCGGGAAATCCCCTTTTTCATAGCAAGAGTAATGCCATATCCCAATATGCCGCCCCCGGCAGCTTTAAAGTTAAAAGCCTCTTTAAAAATACTCATAACTGCAGCAGGAACATTGTAATAATGAACGATAATCACCGCAATGGCTCCTAATATGTATAGTACTGACATAAATGGTACGACCTTTTCGCTTACAGAAGCGATTCTCTTTACTCCCCCGAAAATAACAAGTACCACAAGAATGGAAGTAACTGTGCCGACTGCTAGTTTTGAGATTCCAAAAGTGTGATAAACAGCATCCGCCATGGAGTTGGATTGCGACATATTTCCAATGCCAAGAGTAGCCAATATACAGAAAAGTGCAAATAAGGATGCCAGAAGTTTACTTTTCAGTCCTTTTTCCATATAGACCATAGGTCCGCCAAAATAAGTGCCATTTTTATCTTTATAGCGGTAATGTAAACCTAACGTTACTTCCGCATAGTGAGTCATCATTCCAAAGAAGGCAGATACCCACATCCAAAAAATAGCTCCGGGACCACCGGCAACAATAGCGGTTGCTACTCCTGCAATATTTCCGGTTCCGCTTGTAGAAGCCAGAGCAGTTGTTAGAGCCTGCCACTGGGAAATAGAGTTTTTATCCTTTGTTTTTCTCACCTCATCCTTTTTGAAACAGGATAGGATGGTTTTGGACATCCATTCTTTAAATCCGGTGACCTGAAAAAATTTGATTCTTACAGTAAACATAATTCCGACGAATAAAAAGAATAGTAACATGGGGGTTCCCCAGACAAATGCGTTCACTTTATCGTTCACTGAAAAAATAATATCTAAAATAGCTTCCATGTGACTCCTTTAAAATATCCTTTATAAATATTACGCATTATTTTAGGATTTATGACATTTTAGCCGTTATATCCGCTTAGTGCTATTTCAGTGTCGGCAATTTAATAGAAATACATCTGCAGTTATGATATACTTTAACTAAAATAATTACTGGAGGAGAAGAAGTATGTTTAAATATGATTTTGATGTACCTGATAATAAGAAATACCGTATCATTGTACATACAGACTGTAAGAATGAGGCGGACGATCAGTTTGCCCTTGCACATCACCTAATGACCCCAAAGTTTAAGGTACAAGGTATTATAGCAGGGCACTTTGATCTGAATTCTCAGGAGTATGGAAAAGGTAATACTGCTACAGCCAGCTATAATGAAATTAGTAAAGTCTTGGAACTGATGGGAATTGAGGAAGAATATCCTGTTCTTTTAGGTGCTCAGACGGCACTTGCCGATATCAACACGCCGATTGATTCACAAGGTGCCGGATTCATCGTTCAAGAAGCAATGAAAGAAGATGAGCATCCTTTATATATAGTATTTTTAGGCGCTATTACCGATCTGGGTTCTGCTATCCTGATGGAACCAAAAATCTGTGATAGAATGACTGCTGTCTGGATTGGGGGCGGCGATTATCCCAAAGGGGGAAGTGAATTTAATCTGGTAAATGATATTAAGGCTGCTAATATCGTATTTTCCTCCACAATGCCGTTGTGGCAGATACCAAGAAATACTTATAAACAAATGGCAGTTTCGCTTGCTGAACTTCAACTTCGTGTCAAACCATATGGTAAGATTGGTAAATATCTCTTTGAACAGATGGTTGCTTTTAATTCTAAATTAGCAAAGTATCAGGCCTGGCCACATGGCGAGACATGGGGACTCGGTGATCAGGGTACGGTCACGGTTCTTTTGGAAGAATTAGAAAAGAAAGACTACGAAGAGATAGCGGCGCCCTATATCAATGATGATATGACCTATGTACAGAACAACGACAATCGTTTAATCCGTGTCTACCATACTTTGAATACCAGGCTTACGATGGAAGATTTTTATGCAAAGTTAGCGCTTAATTTTCCGGAGAAAGATTCTTAAGGAGCTGTTGGGAAATAACTTGTGCAGATTCCGCAGTTCAAATGCCATCTCAGTGAGAGTCTTTACTTGAACTGAGATAAATGGCATCTCCATAAGTCCATATAGTGCTATTTTCATGTCTGTAATCTAACAGAAACGTCCTTGTAATTATGCTATGCCTTGTTCATCTTAAAGATATTAAGATAGATTAAGAACCTGAAAATAAATATACGATACGGTGGTAAGACCGATTGATTTATTCAATCAGAATATAGAACGGTTGAAATTAGATGAGCAGTATACGGTTGATACCTATTATCAGATTAATGAACTTGGTGATGCAAGTGAATTAATGGCAGATATGGTGTCTAAAGATAAAAGAATAAAGATTGCTATATATGAAAAAACCTTAAAACAGCAAAAAACAAAAATGGATTTTTTATCACTGCTAATCAAACCACATTTTTACCTGAACTGTTTGAGTATTATTTACAGCATGGCACAAATAGGAGATTATATTCAGATACAAAAATTAACAAGCTGTGTTTCTGAGTATCTTTGCTATATATTTAAAAGTCATAAACAGATGGTGACTTTTGCAGAAGAACTGGCTCATGTAGAAAAATACCTGGCGATTCAGAAAATGCGATATCGTAATGGCTTCGATATTCATATAGATATAAAAGAAGAGGTGCTGGAAGTTAAGCTTCCGCCAATTATTGTCCAGACGTTTGTGGAAAATGCCATAAAACATACAATAACATGGGAAGATGATATTGAATTATTTTTGTTGGGAGAGAAAATAATGCAGGATGGAATAGAAATAGCCGTGATACGTATTGAAGATACAGGAGAAGGGTTTGAGAATGTCATATTACATAAACTGCAGAACCATCAGGATATTAGTGAAGGCGAGATGCGGATTGGAATTTATTTGATTGAAAAAAAGAATGGAAGCGGCAAAAGAGTATCTGGAAAAGACAGATGAACCGGTTAATATAATTGCTGTTAAGGTGGGGTATGATGATTTTTCCTATTTCACCAGGGTGTTTTAAAATAGTGTGGGAATGATACCAAAGGAGTATCGCAAATTTAAAAGGGAGGGGGAAATAGGGACTTGACGAGTTTTCTCCCCATGAAATCTCTGGTCGATGGCTGTTTAAGGTAGTTGAATGGAGCCAATAAAGCTGGCCTTTTGATATTTTAAACGATACCCGGCGGGTGTAAGCCCAGTGTGTTTCTTGAAAATCTCTATAAAATAGCTCTGTGTTCCAAAGTTAAGATAGTTGCTTATCTCTAAGAAGCTATAGTCAGAAAAGCATAGTAGGTTTTTGGCAGATTCAATTTTTTCTTTTTGGACATATTCGACAAATGAAATACCAACTTCCTTTTTAAATTTACGGGAAAGCTGTCCTGGACTTAGCCGGGCAGCTTTTGCTAATTCAGACAGTGAGATATCATAATGTAGGTGCTTATGGATATAATCCAGACATATTTCAATTGAGGTACTATAATATTTCTTTTCCTTATAATCCGCAACTTTCTTTGTAAAGTCATAAGCTGCTTTTCTGGATAGCTCGTCGATGCTTCCAACATCGTTGCAGGATTCTATTGCCTGAATAAAACTATCACTCATGGAAAAAGCCGTTTCTTCCGGAACACCACCCTGAATGGCCGCTCTTGTATACAGAGTGACCCCTGCAATCAGTAGATTCTGTTTTTGCCTCAATGGATTCTTGGAGAGGATACCGGGCTTTCCAATCGGTATATCTGCCAGTACATCGTGAAGCTTTTCAAAATCACCATTCTTAATAATCTCCATATGCTTTAATTCATAGGAATAAGGGGTATGGAATTGAAAAGATTCTCGCATTGTAAAGAGCGTTTCCTGCGTAGTATAAGAGATATCATCTATAATAGCAGAAGGGAGTTCATACTTAAGGATATCAGCGGCAGTAATAATCTGGTGAAATATAGTGTAGTACAGAAGGGATAAGACGGTAGTCAGATAGGATACATTTACCTGCGGGAAATATAGATAGGCTTCCTTTATATGCACTAAAGTATAAGCAGAGCATATGATAGAGCTATTATAATATTCCATAAAATTCAGTTCCGTATCCAGGCAAGGACCTAAGATAAGGAAATGGCATTCGCTGGCCGCATCTGCTTCTGGTGAAAAAGGGATGATTCCATACGTACTATGTGCTCCATCTGACAGGAGACGGGTGGATTGTACGTCATGCTCCTTTAAGTAACCTGTTAGACAGGCTATGTATTGAGTGTTTTCAAATGCATCCACCGGGGGTATGCAAATGGCATCGCTTCCTTGTGAATTAGTTATGATGATAGGAATCTGTGTGATCCCATAGATATATTTACAATGGATTGTTAATTCTTCCAATAGCATGATAATTTTTTTCCTTTCTGCAGGTACCGCTAAATACGATATTTACTGATATTTTTGAGGTTTGCAATATTGTTTTCTGAATTTGCAAATATAGTGGTAACAGTTCAACTTTAGCCCCTCCTTCAAATCTCGTCCGTCTTTGAATACATAAGGCTGAACTATTACATACAGTTACTTTTCTAAAAACAATATGATTTTATAAAAAAGGGTGCGTCAGCCCTGAAACTTATGGCAAATAATCTTCCTGGAATCCAAGGTCAGATATATTCGCTGGATTTCGACTGATGATCCGAAGAATTTTGAGATAGCATAATTAATCGTCAAACTAGCAATGACTATATTCAATACTAAAAAATGAAATTATAGATATTTTGTAAAAAATGACCCAGATATCTAGACAGTCGAATTGTTGTTTCTTTCTCTACTATACTGGCTTATATTAAAAAAAGCAATATATTAGTATGGATAACAAGATGTTGATATATAAATAAATTACTTTATGATATGTTTATATTAGAATAACACACTCTGGTCTCATTTCTGGTGATGACAGCTATACTGGTGTAGTGACTGGCTGTTATCACAAGTTTGAATACAGCCTATTTTTCCATCTCCCATGTTGTCGTCAATCGGTGGAGGAACCACTCCACGTCACTTCTCCACCTTGAAGCTGTAGAAAATATTCTGCATTCAAGCTTGCAATAACAACTTGAGAGTACACTGGATGTAACACTGACATAAAACAAGTTAACTACATTTTTTAATGAAAGAAAGGAAGAGAATTAATTATGGCACGAGATATGAAACAATTAGTAAAAGACATGACTTTAGAAGAAAAAGCAGGGATGTGCTCTGGCTTGGATTTTTGGCACCTTAAGGGAGTTGACAGACTTGGCATACCTTCCGTTATGGTGACGGACGGACCTCACGGATTGAGAAAACAGTCAGCGGAAGCGGATCATCTTGGGGTTAATGACAGTATTGAGGCAGTTTGCTTCCCATCTGCATGCGCAACTGCATGCTCTTTCGACAGAGAGCTAATACAAACAATGGGAGAGGCTCTGGGTGAAGAGTGTCAGGCAGAAAATGTATCTGTATTACTGGGACCAGCAGTGAACATCAAACGTTCTCCTCTCTGTGGAAGAAACTTCGAGTATTTTTCAGAAGATCCATATCTGGCTTCCCAGATGGCGAAAGGTCACATCAAAGGTGTTCAATCTAAGCATGTTGGAACATCGATTAAACATTTTGCAGCAAATAATCAAGAATACAGAAGAATGTCATGCTCTTCAGAGTTAGATGAAAGAACATATAGAGAAATCTATCTGGGAGCATTTGAGGCAGCAATTAAAGAGGCAAAGCCTTATACCGTAATGTGTTCTTATAATAGAATTAATGGCGTATATGCTTCAGAAAACAAGAAACTTTTGACGGACATCCTACGCAGTGAATGGGAATATGAAGGCTATGTTATGTCTGACTGGGGTGCTGTGAACGATCGTGTAGAGGGGCTGAAAGCCGGGCTGGAATTAGAGATGCCTGGAAGTGGCGGCTCAACCGATGAAGAAATAGTAGAAGCTGTGAAAGCCGGCACATTGGACGCCCGCGTGTTAGATACAGCAGTAGAAAGAATCTTACATATTATCTTTAGATTTGTAGATAATCGTATGGATCTCGAATTTGACAGGGAGGCACATCATAAGCTGGCAGCTAAAGTAGAAGAAGAGTCAATCGTGTTGCTAAAAAATGATGGAATTCTTCCTCTTAATGCAGATAAGAAGATCGCATTTATCGGAAAATTTGCAAGCGACCCAAGATATCAAGGGGGTGGAAGCTCACACATTAATTCCTTTAAAATTACGGGAGCATTGGAAGCGGCCAAGGATATTGCGGCAGTTACCTATGCACAGGGATATAATGTAATAGATGATAAAACCGATGAAACTCTTTTAAAAGAAGCAGTTGCAAATGCCAAAGAGGCTGATGTAGCAGTACTCTTCGTAGGATTGCCTGATGCATTTGAATCAGAGGGATATGACCGTTCCCATATGCAGATGCCGAAGTGCCAGCTTGCGTTAATTCAGGAAGTGTGCAAAGTGCAGGAAAATGTACTGGTTGTATTGCACAATGGTTCACCGGTTGAGATGCCTTGGATAAAGGATGTAAAAGGTGTTCTGGAAGTATATCTGGGTGGTCAGGGTGTAGGAAATGCAACTGTGAATATCTTGTTCGGAAAAGCGAATCCTTGTGGAAAACTTGCCGAAACCTTCCCGGTGAAGCTTCAGGATAATCCGTCTTATCTGAATTTCCCTGGTGATGGCAAAGTGGTTAACTATAGAGAAGGCATATTCGTCGGATATCGTTATTATGACACCAAAGACATGGAAGTGCTGTTTCCTTTTGGACATGGACTCAGCTATACAACTTTCGAGTATAAGAATCTTTATTTGAGTGATAAGAAGATAAAAGATACCGGGATCTTAAATGTGTTTGTTACTGTGAAAAACACTGGAAATATGGCGGGAAAAGAAATTATTCAATTATATGTAAAGGATAATACCAATGCGGCTATGCGTCCGGTAAAAGAGTTAAAGAACTTTGCGAAGGTAGCATTAGAGCCTGGTGAAGAGAAAACAATTACAATGGAATTGGATAAACGCTCTTTTGCATGGTACAATGAAGAGATCTCTGATTGGCATGCAGCAAGTGGTGAATATGAGATATTAATTGGAAAGTCATCAAGGGACATTGTGCTAAAAGATACGGTTGAGCTTGAGAGTAGCACCATTTTGAAATTCCAGATTACTGCCAATACTCCTTTTGGTGATATTCTAAGTGATCCCAGAACAGCACAGGTGGTTGCTCCAATGTTAAAAGCAATGGGGAAAACCTTAGGTGGGGGCAGCGGTGAGGCTGCAAGTGAAGCAGTATCTAATGAAATGATAGAGAGTATGATGGGTTCTATGCCTCTAAGAGGAATGAAAAGCTTTGGAAGTATATCGAAAGAAAGTTTCAATATATTATTAGAAGAATTAGAAAATGCAGTAAAATAAATTTAGCTGCCTATTGAAAAGAAAGTGATTTCCTGCACTTGGCTCATTGCTCGAGGAAATAAAATGAACAATTTGGGGTGGTACCCCCTAAAAAGAGTGTCACTTATAGCCTCAGAGGAAACCACCCGTTTGACCCTGCCTGGCGAAAGCTCGCCTGCGTCATCTGCCTCGGCAAACGGAAAACATCTGCGCTACTCTCAGCATGTTTTTAGCTGGAGATTAGTATAAAGTGGAAGTGCAACAAATAATCGCCAGCAAAACGAATCCGATAGCATATCTTGACATTTCAAGAACAAAAGCCCCGGCAAATAAGGCCGGGGCTTTTTGCATCGCTATAAATGATTGCATTTAACCTATTTGGATTCCTCTTTTTTCAATAATTCAGTAAATGCATTCAAACCCTTATTCATAGTCTGTATTTCGTCTATGGTTAACGTTTTTAGGAGACGTTTCATAGTTTTAATAATATCCAACGTATCATAACGCTTATGTGCATTAGATACATATATGCCTTTTTCTGTGGGTATCAAATAGAATATCTTTGCATCATCTTTCGAGTTTTCTCTTGTCACTAAATCTTTTTGCATCAATTTGCGAATTGTTTGGCTTGTTGCACTGACTGATCTGTTCCATGACTTCGCTAGGCTTGTTACTGTGGAATTAGGATAATCGCATATATCTGTTAACAAATGAGCTTCTAAGGTGGTCAGCGCACATTCAGCCGTATAATAATGCCGGGAATTTATATAATCACTATAATTTAACACAAAATGATAGATTACCAGCATTTCTCTATTGAGAAACTCAAAAGCCTGATTTAGTTCATCTAAAGATAAGGAGTCAATATCAATATGACCAAACTCTAATACTTTCAAAAAATTTTCTTTATTATTAATCAAGGTACCTATCCTCCCTAAATGCTCAGTTCTTATTAATTCTAACTGATTTAATTATAACCTGAAATACGTTTTTGTCAAGGTAGCACAAATATATATCAATAATTCTGTGACTATATACTAATCTTACAAATAAGTATTGACATTATAATGTCTAAATAGTATTATATAATAGTTAAAGGCTTAAACTATAAAGCACGTAAATATTTTTTAATATGTACAGCGAGGGGATGAGAATGTCAAGAACAGAAATCAAAATAGGTTTCGTCGCGGCAGCGATTGGCCCATATTCTCAAGCAATCAAATCCGGCGATATGCTCTTTATTTCAGGTCAGCTTCCGGTGAATATAAAAATCGGTGAGCTCTCATACTGCCGCAGCTGCTTACCGGAACTGCCGCAATTTCAAATCTGATATGAGGTCTTGCGCAGTCATATACGGCATATCCATAGCTTCCTATGTAGTTCAGCTTGCTCCACAGTCGACACCTTACCAGACCATAATTGGCGTTGTCTCGAGCTGGCGTCACTGGCAGCTGCTACAGTTGAAGCTAAATAAGGGCAATCATAATACTTTTTGGCTGCTGTTAACTTCAGTTAGAACCTGTATTAGTAGGCGAAAAATGCTAGGCAGATGAGAGGTTTATTATGTATCATTAGACAAAGCTAGGAATTAAAGTTAATGTAAAAGCTTAGCAAATCATATAAGGAGTGAAGAAATATGAAATATAATTTTGATGAAGTCATCGACAGAAAGCATGATAAGTTTAGCTATAGCTTGAAGTGGTCAGATGACCCAATGCTGGTAGAGAGGTTTGATCTTAAAGAAATCAACGATGAAACGATCGCTATTTTTACGGCGGACATGGATTTCCGCTGTGCGCCGCCGATACTTGACGCCTTACGCAAGGTCATCAATCACGGCATTTTCGGCTATTCACTATTTCCTGATGAATATTTCAGCGCCGTTATTGGCTGGTTCAAACGCCGTTACAGCTGGGTAATCAAGCAGGAGGAAATTGTATATGTGGATGGAACTGTTGAGGCGTTGAAGCAAATCATTATCGCATTTACAAATCCCGGGAACGGCGTTATTATTCAGCCTCCCGTTTATGCTCCCTTTAAATACACGGTAGTGGGCACAAAGCGTAAGGTTGTCAACAATAAGTTGATAGAGGGCGAGAACGGCTTCTACACCATGGATTTTATTGACCTCGAAGAAAAATGCAAGGATCCGAATAACAAGCTACTTCTTCTTTGCAGTCCGCATAACCCGGTGGGACGCATTTGGACAGATGAAGAATTAATCGAGCTTGCCAGAGTCTGTCGTGAAAACAACGTGATAATCGTAGCCGACGAGATACACGGTGACCTTATCCGTAAGGGTAAAACCTTCCATCCGTTGGCGACCCTTGCCGATAATTCCAATATCATAACCGCTACTGCCGTTAATAAGACATTTAATCTCGCTGGATTACATTGCACGAATCTTGTCATAAAAAATCCAGAACTCCGAAAAAAATTCGTGGAATCTTGTGGTACGATTATGCCGTCACCGTTTACAATCGCAGCAGTTATTGCGGCATATAACGAGGGGGAGGAATGGCTTCAAGCGGTATTAGAATATTTGGATGCCAACATTAACTGGGTGCTTAATTTTCTTAAGGAGCGCATGCCAAAGGTAAAATGCCGCCGTCCTGACGGCACCTACATAATGTGGATGGATTTCCGTGCTTACGGCCTTAGCTCCGAGGAAATCCACGATAAAATCTATAAAAGAGCAAATGTGATTTTAGAGAGGGGCTACTTCTTTGACCCTGATCTTGGAGTAGGCTTCGAGCGCATGTGCATCCCCTCCCCCAGAAGTGTGCTCAAAGAGGCTTTCGAGAGGATGGCGAAAGAGTTTGAGGGACTGTAAGGCTTATTCTATCACAACATCGGTGTGTTGAAACTTTCTGATTAATGAGATTGGATTCCTCTCTGGTAAGTTTTACGATAAGAATGGTAATGAAACATCTCTTAGTGCGACAACAGATTATGTTGTGACAACTTCAACTGCGACTCCGAATGATAAACTGATCATTACATTCACAGATGATGGTATGACGAAACTGGCTGCAGCCTATACTGCGGGTACTGGTACAAATATTCCGAAGGTAACATTCACCTATGAAACCAGAGTATCTCTGATTGATTCGGATAAATACGTTTGTAGAAAGACATAAGAAGAGGAATGGCCGATGAAAAGGACAAAAATACTTGCTTCAATTGGAGCTCTTTTGCTATTTGCAGGTATCGGCGTTATACTTTATCCTATATTTGCCAATGGATTTATAAAGAAGAAGTGAAAGAGCGAATCAGTGATTACAGTTTGCGGATGGAAGCGTATGACAAATCTCAGGAGCAGGACTTAGAAAGGACCAATAATACAGAAAAATCCCACGAGTTAGAGTGGCTCTATGAACAGATGGTACAGTATAATAGGAAATTATTTGAAAATGGTGCGGTCCATCTGACCCAAACATCCCTGCCTGTTGGAGGCATTAATACGAATGCAGTCTTTGCAGCCCATCGCGGATACAGAACAGCTACCATGTTCCGAGATATTGAGAAGCTTGAGATTGGAGATGAAATTTCTGTTACCAATTTTTATAATACCCTGACTTATAGAGTAGTTGAGATAGCAGTTATTCTTCCTACTGATATTGAACGGATTCTGAGTCAGGAAGGCAGGGATCTGGTAACCTTAATTACCTGTCATCCATACCCGTATAATTATCACATGTATGTGGTGTATTGTGAGCGGGTGGAGGAGGAACCAGCAGAAAGTATAGAAGGAAAATAGTTAGATAAAGAAACAGATAGCGATATCAGTATAAGAACGGATGACTTTTCTTCGTCCTAAAATGAAATAAATTGAAAAATTAAAAATAGACCCCATAAGGTAGTGTTCGTTAAAACGAAAGAAAAGGCTCTTTTTTTTCAACTGTCTGTCTTATAGGGTCTATTTCCTTTTCCCATACTTTTTACTTGAACGTATCAAACACAGCCATTATAAAGAAATGGCCAATTGACTATTCTTTTGCCAGCATTTATACTATAATTAGTGTTAATTGCTATAAAACTTGTTTTGTCTCGCAGGAACCAGAGATTCTGTGTGGATCCACACAGAATCTCGTCCGGCTTGAAATCTAAAGGTATGGAAATAATAACAGCATGAAATATGTACCGTTAGATTGATTACATTTGACTTTAATAATATCAACAGATAAATACGGAGGGAAAAAAACGTGAAAGGCAAGAAAAAATTCACCCTTTTCAAGTCGATAAAGAGTAAGCTGATCGTTTATAATCTATGTATTAGCAGTGCTGTTGCCCTATTCGTAAGCATATATAATTATATTGGAAACAATAATAATATTCTTAATGTAACAAAAACTTCACTGGAAAATCATGTGGAAAATATTTCCTACCACCTTGATACGGCATACACGGAGATGATAAATATAGTTTTAAACTGCACAGAACGCGGCGCGATGTCAATTGATAGTATGAAGATTGAAGAATCATCCTATTTCAAAAAGCAGGCATTAATAAATAAGCAATTAATTGATAATTTTATCAGTATTACCGGATCCGGGCAGTACATTGGTAAATTAATAATCGCAAGCAGATATGGGATATATGTACAGTCCGGATATATGAAAGGGAGTAGTAATGATTCGGTTGTAATTGAAAATGCGTCCTGGTTTGAAGCAGAGACAAATAAAAGCATAGAGAAATATCCGTTGGATCTGGTTGATTCCCCCTTTGCATTTTATGAAAAAGAACAAATTCTTCCGATCGTAAAATATCTGTCTTCAAATAGAAATAAAGATGTAAATGGTTATGCATTTCTAGGGATTTCTTCAAAGTTAGCCGACTCTGTCCTAAAAGATACGGATACTGGAAAGATGGTTGAGATATTTACCTATCATGGTGATTTGGTTTCCTCTATTAATAATATTTTCGAAAAGGAAGAGCATAGAGAGGTTATACAAGATATTTTGGACAGCGCTGAAATTAAGGCAACCATAAAAAAGGCAATAAATAAGGAAGAATATTTAATTTCTTTTAAAAAATCCCAGTCAAGCGGTCTGTTAGTTTATGAAATACTGCCATTAAGAGAGCTGAAAGCTGAAAAAACGATTTTAAGGCAAACCATAGTTATCTTAATTGCGTTATCTCTTTTTATTGGATTCATTCTCTCCTTCTTATTAACAAACCGCATAAATAGACCTATTAATAAATTAGTAAAGTACATTCTGGATATAGGTGATGGGAAATTTTACAAAAATCCTGATATTGAAAGTGATGATGAAATTGGTATGATTGGCAAAGGTGTCAATCGTATGTCTGAAAAAATCGAGCAATTAATGCAGCAGCGTGTGGATAATGAAAAAGAGAAAAAGGATTTAGAAATAAAAATGCTGCAGGCACAAATCAATCCGCACTTTTTATACAATACATTAGATTCTATTAAATGGATTGCAATGATTCAAAAAAATAGTGGAATCGTAAAAGTAGTTACAGCGCTTTCCTGTCTATTAAAAAATATGGCAAAGGGTTTTAATGAAAAAGTGACCGTTAATCAGGAACTAAAATTTTTAGAAGATTATATTACGGTAGAAAAGATTAGATATGTAGAATTATTTGATGTTACTTATGATATAAACGAGAGATTACATAATGCATATATTGTAAAATTGACATTACAGCCACTTGTAGAAAATGCTATTTTTAAAGGGATTCATGCGAGTGGCCGGGCAGGAATCATTCGTATAAAAGTGTATACCGATGAAATGAATTTGTTTGTAACAGTAGAAGATAACGGGATCGGGATTTGTAAAGAAAAAGTTAGTACAATGCTGTCGCAGACAGAGAAGGTAAAAAGCAGTACTATGAGTGGAATAGGCCTGCCTAATGTGGATAGAAGGCTGAAGATGGTGTATGGTGAGGAATACGGTTTATCCATAGACAGTGTGGAAGGTGAATATACAAAGATAACAGTGAAAGTTCCTTTGGAATATGAGAATATATAGGAATCTGAACAAGAGAAAAAGATAATGTTTTGGTCATATCGCAGGCAGGCTTGCGATATGCATGGAGGAATAATATGTACAGAGTAATCATTGTAGATGATGAACCTTTGATATTGACTGGCGTAGCATCACTAATTGAGTGGGAAGAATATGGATGTACCATAATTGCGAAAGCAGCAAATGGTTTGCAGGCTTATGAACAAATAAAAGAAATGCATCCGGATATTGTAATCACAGATATTAAAATGCCGGTTATGAATGGAATTGAATTAATGGAAAAATGTAAACAAGAAGAATATAATCCATATTTTATTGTATTAACAAATCTGGAGGAATTTAATTTGGCAAAAATAGCTTTGGCTTTAGGTGCCGTAGATTATCAGGTTAAACTGGAGTTAACGGAAGAGTCCTTAAAAGAAGGACTGATAAGAGCCATAGATCTGTGCGAGAAGTATAAGGGTAATAATATATCCAGCCGTTTGTCAAAGTATAGTAATGAGGAGCTTTTAAAGCACTATTTTAAAAAGCAGTTATTAGGGGAAGAGACTTTTCCGGCAGAGCCAGAGCTGCCTTTTCATACTTTAAATATTGAGTCCAGATTTACTGAAAGTATGCTTCTTAAATTTTATATTGAATACCCACCTGAGCAATTTTTGGAGGTTTTATCTGTGGAGGATGAGAAGAAGAATATGTCTTGCACACAGAGCATTCTGCAGGAAATGGTGAAAAGATTCTTTCATGAGAGCTGTTTATTTGAATGGGAAAAAAATCAGGTGATAATGATTATTTCCATAAAGGATATAGAAAAGCCCAAAGAGATATTAGTGAATATGTGTAATAAAATGAAGACTGTAATGAAAGATTATTTTGAGGCAAATTTGGTGATAGGTATTAGTGAGGTTATGCCTGCTGTGGGACAAATTCCTAAAATGTTTCTGCAGGGTTCACAGGCTTTAGAGTCTTATTATTGTAATTCAGATCGACCTATTGTCTTCTATTCGAATGAGGAAAGTCAAGTCAAAGCAAAAAAGCACAGGGAACTCAAGTACAGGGAACTCTTTGATATTAATTTTCTGAAAAATGATTTATCACTTGCTATCCAACAAAATGACAGTGAGAAACTATATAAAATCATTCAACAAATTATAGAATTATTTCAAGAGTATAAACCATCCAAAAATCAATCGATTGACGCCTGTGCAAATTTTTATTATTTTGCTGCCTCCTTTTACAAGAAAAATTCGGAGGGAGATGATAATACTTTTAGCGAGCCTGTAAAAGTGATAAATCACTTAAATCAGCTTGCTAACTTGAAGAGTATTATTCAGTGGCTTCAGGAATTCAGACACCGGCTTTGTGAAAATCTAGAAAGAAACAGAAACACAAGGACGAATAAATTAGTGGAATTAGTCAAACGTTACGTTGAACTTCATTATATGGAGAAGTTGACATTGGGGATTGTAGCGGAAGAAATATCAGTGAGTCAGGGGTATTTAAGCAGTATATTTAAAAAAAGTACCGGAAGTAATTTCTCCGATTATATTTCCTATATAAAAATAGAAAAGGGAAAAGAGCTTATACAAGAACACAAATATATGATGTATGAAATCTCAGAGCTTCTTGGTTTTGAGAATCCGTATTATTTTAGTAAAGTCTTTAAAAAAGTAACAGGAATGACGCCCAGAGATTATGAATTAGGAACTTTCAGAAATTCATGAACGCCTTGGATCTGTCAATAAATAAACTGTACCATTTTGTGGTGCAATTTGCACCATATCGTGTCAGTGAAAACCTTACGTACCCCAGTGTGTGCGGTGTTCACTTTCGTGTCTGACACATATCCTCACCAAATGGTACAGTTTATTTAATGAAAATTTTACTATAATCTAAAAATAGTAATAGTAACAAAACAGGATACCGGAAATAGTAATATAATCCTTTAAATTACTTATTTATTTGTCTTATGGGATTTGATATATTTTAATTAAGAAATCCATAGAGGATTTGGATAAAAGGGAGGTAAGGATTATGAAATTAAAAAAAGTTTTAGCAGTTGTTTTAGTTGCTGTTATGTCAGTGTCAAGCTTGGCTGCGTGCAGCAGTCCAAAGAATAATGACAAAGAGACTACGGAGCAGGAAGTGTCAGATGCTGCCGAAGTGGAAGGAGAAAAATCAGAGGCAGCCGGGACAACTCAGGCAGCGCAAGCAACAGCTTCCGAGGAAGGTAAGAAATTGACCATAGCGACATGGGACTATGATACATCCCCACAATTTAGAGTTGCAGTAGAGACCTTTGAAGAGGCGCATCCAGGTGTAACGGTTGAGGTTATTGATACGGCTTCCGCTGAGTATAACAATAAATTGACGGTTATGCTGGCCAGTGGGGATTCGGATCCGGATATTATATTGGTCAAAGATATGGCCACCCAGTTGGATATGCAGGAAAAAGGGCAATTATTAGATATTGATGATTATGTGAAAGCAAATATTGACATAAGTATATACAACGGAGCAGCGGAACAGCTTAAAATAGATGATAAGTTCTATACCTTACCATATCGTTCGGATTTCTATATTCTTTATTACAATAAAGATGTTTTTGATGCAGCAGGAGAAGCATATCCGTCGAATGATATGACATGGGATGAATATGAACAATTAGCAAAAAAGATGTCAAACGGCGAGGGTAGTGAAAGAATATATGGATCTCATAATCATATATGGATGGGCTTAGTTTCAAACTGGGCGGTTCAAGATGGTGAAAATACGTTACTGTCAGAGGATTATTCTTTCTTAAAACCATATTATGAGCAGGCTCTTAGAATGCAGGAAGAAAAAACAATTCAGGATTATGCTACATTAAAGACTGGAAACTTACATTATTCAAGTGTATTTCAACAAGGACAGGTGGCTATGATGCCAATGGGTACATGGTTCATCAGTACCTTAATGCAGGTAAAAGATGCTGGTGAAATTGACTTTAATTGGGGAATTGCTGCAATCCCTCATCCGGAGGAAGTAGAAGCAGGCAACACAGTAGGTGCAGTTACACCAATCGGAATTCATGCAAAAACAGACGAACCTGAGCTGGCATTGGATTTTATCAGAATTGCAACAAGCATTGAGACAGCTGAGAAGTTGGCTGAAAATGGTATATTTACAGCAGTTCAGTCAGATGATATGTTAAATAAAGTGGCTCAACTTGAAGGCTTTCCGGCGGATAATTTAGATGGGCTTAAGATAAAAGGAATGGTATTTGACCGTCCATTAGCAGAGAATATGGAATCAGTAAGAAAAGTGATTGAAGAAGAGCATGATTTGATTATGATAGGTGAAGAAGATATTGACACTGGAATAACGAATATGAACGAACGAGCCAAAGAAGTAATTGAAAACGGCCAATAGGACATATAAAACAGAAGTTTAAGCCGAGGTGATGGGGACATTTTAGATATAAACGATGAGGCATAGGTATATCGTAAATCCTCAAGTTGAAAAATGTTCCCATTTATTGTTCATATGAGAAGAGGGGGCGTCGTAATATGACAGGAAAACAAAAAAGGAGGATAAAGACCAACATAATAGGTTACTCCTTTATCCTTCCTAATCTAATAGGATATTTTATATTTATCTTTATTCCGGTATGTTTTTCATTTTTATTAAGTGTTATGGAATGGGATGGTTCACAAACGCCGATGAAGTATGTAGGAGTAAAGAATTTTGCAAGACTGTTTCATGACAGTACATTTAAAATTTCCCTGAGCAACACATTTTTTTATGCCATATTCACAGTACCGATAACCGTAGCTCTGGCACTGCTTATTGCAGTACTTTTAAATCAGAAAATCAAAGGAATTGTTATATTCAGGACAGCATTCTTTTTCCCTTATATAGCGTCTTTAGTGGCTGTAGGAGCAGTTTGGAATATGTTGTTTCAACCGGATTTTGGACCAATCAATGAATTCTTAAAATTTATTGGTATTTCGAATCCACCAAGATGGATAGCTTCTACAAAATGGGCCATGCCGGCAGTTATCATAGTAAGTATATGGAAATATATGGGGTATTATATGATTGTGTATCTTGCTGCCCTTCAAGGGATATCGAAAGAATTGTATGAAGCAGCAAGTCTGGACGGAGCAAATGGAATTAGGAAGCTAAGGTATATTACCATTCCGTTACTTACCCCAACCACTTTCTTTGTTGTTATCATGCTGACCGTACAGTGTTTTAAAGTATTTGACTTAATTTATGTAATGACACAGGGAGGCCCGGGGCGGTCCACAAATGTATTGGTTAATCATATTTATAATACTGCGTTTACAGATTTTAAATTTGGATATGCAAGTGCCAGTGCAATTGTGCTATTCATAATTGTTCTGATAGTAACTCTAATACAATTCAGAGGCGAAAAGAAATTTATGAGCTATATGTAAAAGGAGGAAGCGGGATGCAGGAAAAAAGCATTAGAAGAAAAATTATTCTTTATATTATATTAGGTATCCTTGCAATAATCATGGTAATTCCATTTTACTGGATGCTCATTTCGTCAGTAAAATTGAGTAAAGATGTATTCAGCATACCTATGAAATGGATACCGGACAGCTTTCATTTTGATAATTACAAAATTATATGGAAAAAGATACCGTTATTCACTTTTTTTAAGAATACAATTAAATTAACAGTCTTGACAACTTTAATTCAGTTGGCTACCAGTTGCTTTGCAGCATATGGATTTGCCAAAATAGAGTTTAAAGGAAGAAATCTATTGTTTTTGGTTTACGTAACGACAATCGCAGTACCCTGGCAGGTATATATGGTTCCACAGTTTACTATGATGTCAAAATTTGGTTTGAGTAATTCTCATTTGGGATTAATTCTACTACAGGCATTTTCCGCATTTGGAGTATTTCTTATGAGGCAGTTTTTTCTGGGAATACCAAAGGAACTCTCGGAGTCTGCTAAAATAGACGGCTTGGGTGAGTATGCTATATTTGCTAAGATTATAATGCCATTGGCAAAGCCTGGTGTTGCCACGCTTGTAATTTTTACTTTTGTTAACGTGTGGAATGATTTTATGGGACCTCTTATTTATTTAAATAGTACAGAATTAAAAACGATCCAGTTGGGTATTCGAATGTTCATTTCGCAGTATAATGCGGACTATGCTTTAATTATGTCAGCATCGGTTTGCTCCGTAATTCCGGTAGTTATTATTTTTTGTATTTTCCAAAGATTTTTTGTAGAGGGTGTGGCTTCCAGCGGCATAAAGGGATAGAGAGCGTACATGATTACTAAAGACACACAGGCTAAACGTTCTCATTGAATCACTGGTTACTGTGAACGAGAAGAGATTAGCAGTAAATTATAAAAATTATTAAACAATGAAAATGAGGTGCAAAATGCAGACAAAACAATCATTAAAAAGTTATCCGGAAATTACCCGGGAGGCATTGGAGCAGGCATATAAAAAGGCAGTAGAGCTTGTTGCTGACAATATAGATGAATTTACACATGACTTCCCCGATTCTAACAGTAAAGGTAATTTTTACACGCAAACGGAAAATGTGGAATGGACTACAGGTTTTTGGACAGGGGAAATATGGCTTGCATATGAGGCAACCCGAAATGAGAATTTTAAAAAAGCGGGAAATATACAAGTCGATAGTTTTCTGGAAAGAATCAACAGTAAGATAGATATAAACCATCATGATATGGGTTTTTTATTTCTGCCATCCTGTGTGGCAGCATATAAACTGACAGGTAATGAGAAAGGAAAAGAAGCGGCACTTAAGGCGGCGGATAATTTGATGCTGCGCTTTCAGGAAAAAGGACAATTTTTTCAGGCATGGGGAGATATTGGTGCAGCAAATGAATATAGCCTTATCATAGATTCGCTTTTGAATATGCCTCTTTTGTTCTGGGCTTCGGAAGTGACTGGGAGGGAAGAATATGCGGATAAAGCTAAGGTGCATATTAAAACGGTTATTAATCATGTAATCAGAGAAGATTTTTCTACTTATCATACCTATTTCTTTGATCCTGCGAACGGTAGACCCATAAAAGGTGCTACACATCAGGGGAATAGAGACGGTTCTTCTTGGGCAAGAGGTCAGGCATGGGGCATATATGGAATGGCCATTGCTTATGGAAATCTTAAAAATACGGAGTATTTGGAAATATTTAAAAAGCTAACAGATTATTTTCTTAAAAATCTGCCGAGTGATTTAATACCATATTGGGATTTTGACTTCAATGATGGAAGTGATGAACCAAGAGATTCTTCCGCATCAGCAATTTCAATTTGTGGAATGTTGGAAATGTCGAAATATTTGCCTGCGAGTGAGTCTGCTTACTATCTCTCCAATGCGAAAAAATTACTAAAGGCATTGGTGGATAAATGTGCAGTTAAGTCAGGGAAAGAGTCGAATGGACTTTTATTGCATGGTACTTATGCAAGAGGCACAAGATCAAATTCCTGTACAGACAGAGGTGTTGATGAATGCAATACCTGGGGAGATTATTATTATCTTGAGGCATTGTCCAGATGCGTGAAAGACTTGAAATATATTTAAAAAGGAGGAATATATTATGAAAAGAAAATGGATGACACTTGTTTTGGCAGCGGCAATATGTTTAGGCACGGCACCGGTATATGTAATGGGAGGGGTTACTTCCTATATTCAGGAATTTAACACGGATACGGCAGAAAGAGAGATAACAGGAACGGAAGCCGCAGTTGCGGTCGGCACATGGAGGCTTTCAAATCCAGTGGCAGATATCAAGTATGGGAGAATGAATGCAAAAGTGGAGGATGAGTTGGACTTGTATCCAAGCCTGATTATTGATCAACGAGAACAAGCAGCAACGGGAAATGTTTCGTTTTGGAAAAATTTTTCAAGCAATGGTTTCAACAGCAGTTTGACAATTCAGTTTGACCTGCGATTGTTTGACTTTAATGCCGACAGGCGGATTCAGTTTAGAAATGGTGGGACGGCGGCGAATCTTGGATATCATATCTTATCATTCAAAGGCAGCGATGCCATGTTTTTCAGGGATATCAGTAAAGAGGTTCCGGGAGATGAGGAATGGCATATAAAGGATATTGACAATGAATGGCATACATATAGATTTGACTTACTCTTAGATTATCCGGAGATTTCCATGCAGACCGTAAAAGCTTATGTAGATGGTGAACTGATTGTGGAGGAGGTCAGGAGCGATGTGGTGTCGGTGGATTACTTTGACTTTTTCCAAATGGCTCTTTCGAACAGTGAGTTTTCGGAAATGGGAATTGATAATTTTAGTATTACCGATGTTCCTGGTTTTGTGGATTTCAAAGAACTGGATTCGAAGATAAAGGAGGCACAGATCCTTTATGATAACAGCAGTGCGGGTGATAGTGAAGAGGCGAAACAGGCATTGCTGGATATTATGAATGAAGCAATGGTTGTGCGAGCAGACGAAAATACTACGAAAGAGGATGTAAAGGCTGTCTTATCCAAATTAGTCAATGGGATGGAAGAATTTAGGCAGGCCGGAGTAGCGGATAAAGAAGAGTTTGACTTGTTAAGAGAGAGAATCGTTCTAAACTTAGGCAGGGTGGCAGCTGGGTTTGAAAATGATCTGGAGGATGAGATAATAAGAACATCTATCCAAAGTTCTGAAGAAGCAGTAAATACACTTTTGGAAAAAATAGTCCAGGATAAGAACAGAACTCAGATATTTACCGATATTTCGCCTTCCACAGAGAATGGGGCATTTATTACAAGTACAGTCAAAAATTTAAAAACCATGGCATTGGCCTACAATCAGCCGGGCAATGTGTACTACCGGAATGAAGAGCTAAGGCAGGATATTCTAAGTGCCTACGATTTTGTGTTGACCAACTGGTACAATGAAACCATAGCTGAGGTGGGCAACTGGTGGGAATGGGAAATTGGTGTTCCGAAACATTCATTGGATATATTTATGATTATGTTCGACGAGATAGCCCCTGCAGACAGAATTAGATATTCTATTTCATATGCCCACTATTTGACTTTGTCCGAATATGAAACAACACAGACCGGTGCAAATAGATTGGATTTGGCTGCTATTGCAGCACGACTGGGTGTTTTATCCTATAATTCCGAAATGATTAGCCGGGCGACAAATGCTATTTATGAAGATCTGCAATATAATCAGCATGTGCCAACCGGCAGCCCTGGTGACGGCAATGACGGATTTTATCCGGACGGCTCTTTTATACAGCATGAAAATGTAGCCTACACCGGATCATATGGGAAAGAATTACTTCTTCAGTTAGTCAGGTATACCGTGGACTATAGTGAAACCAAGTGGGAAATTGATGGAGCATACAAAACGTTCATGTATGATATTGTGTACAACTCTTATGCACCTCTTATATATAATGGTAAAATGATGGATATGGTTAATGGGCGGGCAATTGTCAGAGCGAACTGCAATATTACCATAGGTTATGACGTAATGAATGCGATGTATCAGCTCTCTCTTGTAAGTGATGAGGAGAACAGGGAGAAGATACAAAGTATGCTTAAACAATGGATAAGCAACGATGGATATCTTTATGCTGATCCGGAACCGCAAAATGCCAATGGGGTTATCAGTGCTGATTTAAGAAAGTTTATGAAAGAAAGTCTAGTCGAACCAATAGGGAAATTGATTTATAATAAAGTATACTCACTAATGGACAGGGTTGTACATACCGGTGAGAATTATGGTTTTGGTCTGAGCATGTTTTCATCAAGGATTCTTTCTTATGAACAGACCGGTCTTGAAAACTTAAAGGGTTGGTATACCGGATCTGGAATGACGTATATTTATAATGATGATCCGGATCAATATACGGATGATTATTGGTATACGGTTGATATGTACAGGTTAGCCGGTACAACCGTTACGACGGAACCAAGGGTAACAGAACGCTGGCATGGCGAATATTTATCGGAGCACGACTGGGTTGGAGCAA
>Ga0153997_1000053_pt1 | contig 36969 bp, 26 predicted proteins | sample TSNC081MetaG_FD_104750 | JGI IMG/M metagenome (GOLD analysis project Ga0153997, IMG submission 104750) | Attine ant fungus gardens microbial communities from North Carolina, USA - TSNC081 MetaG | ecosystem: Host-associated > Fungi > Mycelium > Unclassified | place: USA: North Carolina, Lumber...
ACGTCCACACCCGGTGCTGGAGCGATGCAAAGTGAGGAACTGGAGGCTGCGTCCACACCCGGAGAGGAAGTGACACAAAGTCAGGAACCGGAGACTACGCCCGCACCCGGAGAGGAAACGACGCAAAGCCCGGAGCCGGAGGATGCTACATACGCAAACAGCATCAGCGGTATGCTATGGATCGACACGAACACAGACGGAGTATACGACAGCGGGGAACAGCCGCTTGCGGATTATCCTGTCTATTTGTACCTTGAGGGCGATACGGATAACACCGTAGATACAGTCACAACCGATGCCGAGGGTAAATATCTGTTTGAGGATATGGAACCGGGGCGGTATGTGGTAGGTATTAAAGCCGAGGAAAATGGCACGGAATATCTGCTGCCGATGGTCGGCGTACAGCAGGACAACAAGTTCTATTTTACGTCCGATTACTCAAAGGTCATATCCAACCCGATTGATATAGCTGCGGACACGGTTGTTACGGATATTGACGCGGGGATGCGCACGGTGCCGGGGAAACAGTCGAGGGCTGTGTACAACCTTTCCGCAGGTGCTGTCACCATAGCGGCGGGTTCCGGCAATCATACCATCACAGGTACATACACGGGAACAGCTACCGCGATCACAGTGCAGGCAGGCTACACCGGTACGATCACTTTACAAAATGTTGATATAACAAGCACAAGCTCTTTTGGAATGCTTATTACATCGGGAGCGAATGTCAACCTGGTGCTGGACGGAACTAACGTTGTTAAGGGTGAAACAGGCATAGCGGTACCGGCAGGAGCTGAAATAACGATAAGTGGTACCGGCAGTTTGGATGCCACGGGGGGGGGACTTGGCCCAGGCATCGGTTATACTGATTTTGGACCAGATGTCGGTATTATTACTATTAACAGCGGCACAATAACAGCGATAGGCGGTGGCGGCGCCGCAGGCATTGGCGGCGGTTTTGACACTGATTCCGGTACGATTACCATTAATGGAGGAACAGTGACAGCTATAGGCATTGGAGGCGGCGCGGGTATCGGCAGCGGACATAATGAGGATAATCTGCCCAATAACGGTACTATTACTATCAATGGAGGAACAGTGACAGCTATAGCTGGGTCGGTAATTGCATATTCCGGCGCCGCAGGCATTGGAGGCGGCTCGCAAAGCGGCAGTGGTACTATCACGATTACCGGCGGTACTATTACAGCGACAGGCGGCTCCGCCACCGGCGATGGCGGAGCGGGTATCGGTGCAGGCGCAGGCTGTGGTGGCATAAGCAGCAGCATCACCATAAGCGGCGGCACAGTAATAGCCACAGGCGATGTTGGCATCGGCATACCAATTACAAGTTCTTCTGTAAACACCGCAATTGTTTTCACCAGCGGTTCCATATATCCAACCAATAGCAGCGGCGTTTCAGTCGATCCCGACCCCACCAACGGAGTATATGGTCTAGATATTGTATATATGAATACAGTGACGGTAGTGGACGAGGGCGGAAGCACTGTTGCGGGAGCGACTGTCATCATACCGGCTACAGGTTCCAGCGGCACATATACTTATACGGCAACGACCAATTCATCCGGTATCGCCTATGTATGGGTGCCTGTAGGCAATCATACATTTCAAGGACAGTTGGGAACAGCGGTGGGATCCACCGACTCCACAGTACCAGCGGATAACAGCAATAGCTTAACGATTTTGCTGCGTTCGCCTCGTACCGTAACCTTCGTACCCAACGGCGGCACGCCGGCGCCGGCGCCACAAACTCTGTTTAATGGCGATCTAGTAACCGAACCGGCGACAATGACCAGAATCGGGTACCAATTTATTGATTGGTATGATAACGCTTCATTCAGCGGTGCGGTGTGGAACTTTACGACGGATACGATCAGTGGCGATACGACGCTATACGCCAAATGGCTGAACGTTTCTGTAAACGCCACGCTTAAATATGAGGACAGGAGCGGTGCGCAAGTCAGAGCCAATAACACTGTAAGTCCGCTGACCGAAGGCAGTGCCTATACCCCGTCAGTCTCAGATAAGACAGTCGCTAACTATGTGTTGGTGGATTGGAAATTGGATGGCGAAGCAGCCTGGCGGGGTAATACCAATCCTTCCATTACGGTGCCGTCGTCTGACTTTGGCATCGTACTGTTATACGGCAGGGATAACGGTACGTCGGGCGATATCAGTGGGGGAGGTTCGGAAATACCAAACGGAGTAGAGGATATTGACGTATTGCGCATGTGGCAACTGACCGACGGAACACCCATCGCCAGCCTGCCAAATGAAGTCCAGATATGGGATGTTGGCGATACATTCAACCGTGCGCACAACAGCGGCGTTGTCATACCTTCCGGAATTGTTTATGTGGGGTATAAACTGGATACGGATCTGCCTTCGGATCCACTGCACACAGGTGCGCCGAATATTGCCATCACGGTAGCCGGCGGCAACAGAACGGTAACGTATGTATATCAACCCTCTTACACCATTACGGAAAAACATGTAGACCAGTCGGGCAATACGTTGCTGGATGCGTCCAGTACGCCCATTCCAGACACAACCCAAAGCGTGACTCCGGGAGCTGCATACAACGGATCGGCTGCCTCTATTGCGGACTATGTGTGCATCGGGTATAAAATCGGCAGCTCAACCGATACCTTTGCCACAGCCACACCCGGAACCATCGGGGATACCAGCCCGACGATTGCGAGTGTCTCTGCTGAGCATACGGTATGGTTCATTTATGCCAAAACGGAAGGTTCAATTAAGATCGAGAAATACGCCCACGGCGGGACATCGCCACTTCCGGGCGCAGAGTTCAAGCTGGAGAAGCTGGATACCTCCGTATCTCCCGCAGTGGTAGATACGACGTTTACGGCGCAGTCCTTAACGACAGGTGCGAGCGGCAGCGTGACTTTCCCGGTCCTTCCGGCAGGGAGTTACAAAATCACGGAAACGGCGGCTCCGTCAGGTTACGACTTGCTGACCGAACCGTTCCGGGTGGATGTTCCCTATGACCTCACACTTCCCTCCGGACAGACGCCGGCAGACTCGAATTACCTTTACTCAACGACTTCAGGGGGAAATATCACCTATCACTACTATGACGTGACCTACAAGGTCAGCGACCAGGCGTCCATCACCATGCCGACAGCTGGTACAACGGGTACACTCCCACCATATACCCTGTGGGGCGGACTCACCATGCTTGTGGCAGCGTGCGGCGGCGGATTGTTGCTGCGAAAGCACCGGTCGAAACATTACGCAAAACACGTGGCGTAAAGAGGCCACTTATAAAGTCAAGCTCCTATGCATTCGATATTTTTGCATAGGAGCTTCTTTGGTTGGTACTGCATGGACGTAATCTATTCGGTGTAAGACTGTAGTGTGCCTTGAAATTGGGAAACACATAGCAAACAAGGGTGCCCACCGCAAGGAGAATCTGAGAGAAGTTAACATTGATGGATAAACTGTAATTACTTGTTATGTAAATAATAAGAAAAATACAATCCCTTACATGAATTTTATGATATAATAGTGAAAAAACAAACTGAGAGAGAATTTTATTTATAGTTTGATACAATTATAACAGAGTGAGGAGATAATATACGATGGATAATAAGAGAGAAAATGGGCAACAGGTTGATAGCAGCCAATTGTCGAATGAAGAAATCAGGCGCCCAACTGACACTGCTCAGTCAATGAATTATGGTGCGAATCAAGCATTTGATGGGGAGGAGAATGCTTCTCCTTATGAAAGTTATGCTCCTCAGGAGCCGGTAAAAGTAAAAAAAAGGAAAATTGGACTTATTGTTGGTATTGTGATAGGACTTTTGGCCGCATTATGTGTTACATTGGTGTTGGCATTTAAGATGCCTTTATTAAAGATGATAAATCCAAAAGCATATTTAGTTGAAGTATTTAGGAATACAGCTGCATCTACTACAGCCAATAGTGATATCTTAAAACCTGGCAAATTTGATATGAGTATGCAGCTGGAGGAATTTGAAGTTATGGGAAAGTCTTATTTGGAAAGTTACGATAAATTTGGCTTTGCGCTTAGCCAGAGTAGTGATACTGAACAGGGGTTGCTATATGCGGTTATGGATTTTCAATTGGGCGGAACAGATAAACTACAACTAAAATATGCAAAGGATGGTGAAACCATATATCTAGAGCTGCCCCAGTTATATGATTCTGTTATTTCAATGACTGAATCCGATATATATGATTATATTGAAGATATGTTTGGCGGCAGCGTGGAGAATCCCAAACCGGAAAGTGACAGCGCATTTACTACGGAGGAAAAAAAAGCAAAAGCAGCAGAAAATTTTGAAAAATTGATTGAAAATGCTGAATTCGAAAAGGCGCCTTCTTCAACACTGCTTACGAATAACAAGAGGAATGCAGAAAATATGAAAGTTACAATTTCTGCGGAAGATTTTAACGAATATATGCAGAATTTTTACGGGAATATGGAATGTGAGATAGAAAATGATATCGTTTTATTGTTCGGTATTATAGATCATAAAATTGTAAAAATGGAAATGGAAGAATTTGAGATTGCCGAAATGGCAGTTGACAATCTGGTAATAGAATCTTATGACGATTGTATGTATTTGCTTATGAATATTGCGGATATCAGTGGTGTTTCAATGGAGCTTGAACTGGAGGGAGCCATGAGTAATGATGGCGATGCCAATATATTTACATATGATTCATTGAGCGTTTCGATTGGCTCTATGGCTGAAATGGTTTTTTCAGGACAAATGCAAATGTCAAATATATCGGAAGTTACAGTTACAATTGATATGAATACAGAAGAAGCGAAAGATTTTGAGGACATAATTGCAAAGGAAACCGACCGGCTTTTCACACAAGTAATAGAAAATCTTCAGAATTTTGATATATTGCCAGAGGATGTGATGCAATCTTTAGAATCTATGTTTGGAGTCCCCCCCGTTTCTTAGGCAAATGATACACTAAATATTCAATTTCTTTTGAACATATGCTTTTATCTCAATTCCTGCCTTTCACATTTAGTGGTTTCACTCAGATACTATGGCTGCTGTAAGCCGAAACAGTTTAGCACTGAATCGTAACTTTTTTCCCAATTCAAAAGCGAATATGAAAATAAGCTGGAAATCAGTGCAAATACATGATAAAATAGAAAAGTTAAAATATAGAAAAACCGTACTTTGGTTGTTGGATTACCAGCAATTCAGAACAGCAGGTTTAAGAAAGCAGGAGGAAGTCCGGAGTATGGAGATTAAGATAACTTACATCAAACATAGCAGCTTTAGCGTGGAGCTGGAAGACAGTATTCTAATATTTGATTATTACAAGGGAAAGTTACCTGCGTTTTCAAGGAGCAAAAAGATATATATTTTTGCCAGTCATAGCCATTTCGACCATTACAATGCATGTATATTTGATGTTTTTGACATGTATGAAAATGTGACATATATCCTTTCAAATGATATCGCAGTAAAAGAGAAAGAAATTAGCGGGCTCAAAATTGGAAAGAATATGGATAAGCTTTATTTTGTAAAACCAAACGATACCATTTCCATAGATGATTTGAGTATTTCAACTTTAAAATCTACAGATGAAGGGGTCGCATTTATTATTAATGTGAATGACATATCTATTTATCATGCAGGTGATTTAAATTGGTGGAACTGGAATGGCGAACCAGAAGTATGGAATAAGAACATGGAAAAGAATTACAAAACTGAAATAGAAAAGATAAAGGGACGTTTCTTTAAGCTGGCATTTATACCCTTAGACGGAAGACTGGGAGACAAATATGCTCTGGGACTTGATTATTTTGTAAAGAATACACAGTCGGAATATGTTTTTCCAATGCATTGCTTTGGTAACTATCGCGTGATAAAACAATTGAAAGAAGCTTCATTTGCAAGTGATTATATACATTCTATAATGTTGATCGAAGAAGAAGGACAAAATTGGATTCTGAATTAGAACAGGAGATAAGAACATGGATAGAAATATAATAATAATAGTTGCCGCTTTACTCGCCGCTTTCGCAGCTTATATCTTATATCAGAATAAAGTGAATAAGCAGAAAATAGTGAGGGGAATAAAAAGCAGATGGGGGGTCAGACCTGGCAGGGAATATGAATATTATGAATTTCAGAACATATCCCGCTTTTCCGAGAGAATGGCAGGTGATAATTTCGTTATTGATGATATTACCTGGAACGATCTGGATATGGATACCATATTTATGCTGCTCAATAATACCCAGTCCTCTGTAGGACAGGATTACCTATACTATATGCTTAGAAAGCCTGAATTTGATAGGAACATTTTAAAAGACAGGGATAAATTAATAGAATATTTTCGTACCCATGCAATAGAAAGAGAGCAATTACAATATATCTTCTTTCAAATCGGCAGGTCCAAATTAGCGGTTACAGATTATATATATGACTTAACTGATTTGAAAAGAGAGAGCAATACAAAGCATATTCTGGGGAATTCAGCCATTTTTTTATCTATCGCCCTACTGTTTGCTGCTCCGCCAATCGGCATTTTTGCTCTTATAGGCAGTATGGGATATGCACTCATTTCATACTATAAAAGAAAAGGCGACATACAGCCATATATTTTATCATTTAATACAATTCTTAAAATTCTGGCAGCAAGTGATAAAATTGAGAAGCTGGATATAGATGCCATTGCACCATATGTAGAAAAAATGACAAAGGACAAAGCGGCTCTCAAAAACTTTAGAAAAAATTCATTTTGGGTCATGTCATCGGGCTCGCCCTCAAGTGGTATTGAAGAATCAATTTTGGAATATATTAGAATGATTTTTCATGTGGATATCATCAAGTTTAACTCTATGATAGAACAAGTGCGCCAATTTCTTCCACAGATAGTAGGGATTATGGAAAATATAGGGATTTTGGAAAGCACCATAGCCATCGCTTCCTTTCGAGAATATATCGGTGCCTACTGTATACCGGAATTAACCTATGACAAAAATGCACAGCTTGCATTTGAAAACATGTATCATCCAATGATAGAAGACCCCGTCAAAAACAGTATTACGGTAAGGGGGGGAGTACTATTAACCGGTTCCAATGCGTCAGGTAAATCCACCTTTCTGAAAACCACGGCAATCAATGCGCTACTTTCCCAATCCATTTACACCTGTCTTGCTGAGAGTTACCGAGGAAGCTTTTTCGAAGTCATTTCCTCCATGGCATTACAAGATGACCTAATGAATCAGGAAAGCTACTATATTGTAGAAATCAAATCATTAAAAAGAATTTTAGATCATCTGGGTGAGGAACGCTGTATTCTTTGTTTTGTAGACGAAGTATTAAGAGGAACCAACACTGTAGAGAGAATCGCAGCTTCCTCCCAAATCTTAAGAAGCCTTGTACGGGATAATGTCATATGTTTTGCCGCAACCCATGACATAGAATTAACCCATTTACTGGATAAAGAATACGAAAACTATCATTTTCAAGAGGAAGTAGTAGACAATGACATCCTCTTTAACTACGTCCTTTACAAAGGTCGTGCAACCACAAGAAACGCCATAAAACTATTGAGTATTATTGGATATGATAAAGAAATCATAAAAAGTGCAGAAGCTGCGGCAGCAAGATTCGTAAGCCAGGGTATATGGGAACTATAAATTCAGGAAAACTGATGTGCCGAATTTTCATTCACATAGATCTAATAAGACGGATAGGAGTGCGAACATGTTAGTAAAAATATATACAGATGGATCTGCCAGAGGAAATCCCAACGGTCCGGGCGGATATGGGACAGTATTAATCTATGAGGATAATCAGGGAACGCTTCACAAACGTGAGTATAGCTGTGGATACAAAAAAACTACCAACAACAGGATGGAGCTTATGGCTGCCATAGCCGGATTGGAGGCACTAACAAAACCATGTCAGGTAGAGCTCTACTCAGATTCAAAATACCTGGTAGACGCTTTTAACAAAAAATGGATTCACAGTTGGTTAAAGAAAAACTGGAAGCGCGGAAAAAATGAACCAGTCAAGAATGTCGACCTCTGGAAACGTATGCTAAAAGCCAAAGAGCCTCACCAGGTTACCTTCATTTGGGTAAAGGGTCACGCCGGTCACCCTGAAAATGAAAGATGTGATGACTTAGCGACTACAGCTGCCGATGGATATGATCTTATGGATGACGTCATCTTAGAATAGAGGACAAAAGAGGATCATGGGGAGAGAATTGTGATCAGCCGCAGACTTTATCCGGAACCGAGATAAAAACCTTGAATCCACAAGCTCTATGTGATATGATTTTCAATAGCACTGAAAGGTTTAGAGCAAACTGAAAAACACAGAAAGAAAAGAAAGGGACAAGCCAAAATGTCTGAGCAAAGAAACGTATACGACATTCTTGTAGAACGTGGTTTTGTAGAACAAACCACCAACGAACAAGAAATTAAAGAATTATTAGGAAAAGAAAGCGTTACATTTTATATAGGATTTGATGCCACAGCGGACAGTCTGACAGCAGGTCATTTTTTAACCGTAATGGCAATGATGCACATGCAGAGGGCAGGACATAGACCGATTGCACTGCTGGGCGGGGGGACAACCATGGTAGGTGATCCATCAGGAAAGTCAGATATGAGGTCAATGATGACTATGGAAACGATCGGTCGCAATGCACAATGTTTCCGAAAGCAGTTATCCAGATTTATTGATTTTGATCATGATAATGCCATTATTGCAAACAATGCAGACTGGCTTCTAGACTTAAATTATGTGGAATTTTTAAGGGAGGTTGGCGTACATTTTTCCGTAAACAAAATGCTTACAGCCGACTGCTATAAAAATAGAATGGAAAAAGGTCTTACCTTCTTCGAATTTAACTATATGTTAATGCAATCATATGATTTCTTAAAGCTAAGCAATCTATATGATTGTAAATTACAATTAGGTGGCAATGACCAGTGGTCAAATATCATCAGTGGAGCAGATTTAATCCGTAGAAAGGAGAAAAAACAGGCTTATGGTCTGACCCTTAAGCTTTTAACTACCAGCGATGGTATTAAGATGGGTAAAACCATGAAGGGGGCTGTATGGCTTGACTCGAAAAAAACACCACCATATGAATTCTATCAATATTGGAGAAACATCGAAGATGTAAAGGTAGAGGAATGCTTAGGCCTGCTTACATTCCTTCCAATGGATGAAGTTAGAAGACTGGGAAGCTATAAAGGGGCCCAAATGAACCATGCAAAAGAAGTGCTTGCATATGAAATCACAAAAATTGTACATGGTGAAGAGGAAGCCATAAAAGCACAGAATGCAGCAAAAGCATTATTTGCAGATGGTGGAAAATCAGAAGACATGCCAACCACCAATGTGAATACAGCCGAATTCGCAGAAGGAAAGGATATTCTTACGCTGTTGGTAGAAACCAGGCTGGCCCCGACCAAATCAGAAGCAAGAAGACTAGTGCAGCAAGGTGGGATTTCTGTAAATGGTGAAAAAGTAATGGCGATAGATACTAAATTTACATTAGAAAACTTAGATGCAGACGGTGTTCTCATCATCAAAAAAGGAAAAAAAGGCTATCATCAGGTGAAACCTGTATCATAAATAGGAGTTCCCGATTTTAGCACCTGCCGCAGTCAGGTGGATTGGAGTTAACGTGAAAGCATACGGTGTAAATGAATTAAGACAAATGTTTTTAGATTACTTTGAGAGCAAAGGACATCTTGTAATAAAGAGCTTTTCCTTGGTACCACATAATGATAAAAGCTTATTATTAATCAACTCTGGAATGGCTCCCTTAAAGCCATATTTTACTGGACAAGAGCTGCCACCCAACAAACGTATGGCAACTTGTCAAAAATGTATCCGTACAGGTGATATAGAAAATGTTGGAAAGACCGCACGCCATGGAACGTTTTTCGAAATGCTGGGCAACTTTTCATTCGGTGATTATTTTAAAAAAGAAGCAATCGCTTATTCATGGGAATTTTTAACAAAGGTTGTGGGGCTCTCAGAGGATCGCCTATATCCATCCATATATCTGGAGGATAATGAGACATTTGAAATATGGAATAAGGACATGAATATTCCGGCGGATAGAATTTTCCGTATGGGAAAAGAAGAGAACTTTTGGGAACACGGCGCAGGTCCCTGTGGTCCTTGTTCAGAGATTTATTATGACAGAGGCGAAAAATATGGTTGCGGGCATCCTGACTGTACGGTAGGCTGCGAATGCGATCGCTATATAGAAATCTGGAACAATGTATTTACCCAGTTTGAAAGCGATGGGAAAGATCATTATACAGAGCTGATCCAAAAGAACATAGATACAGGAATGGGATTGGAAAGACTATCAGCAGTAGTGCAGGAAGTGGATTCCATTTTTGATATAGATACAAATCAAAGTATTCGAAATAAAGTCTGCGAAGTTGCTGGTGTAACATATAGAAAAGATGTTGGAATTGATATTTCTATTCGTTTGATTACAGATCATATAAAATCTTCAACCTTTATGATTTCAGATGGCATAATGCCTGCGAATGAAGGCAGAGGCTACGTACTAAGAAGGCTTATCAGACGTGCAGCACGTCACGGACGTCTTCTGGGTGTGCAGAAAGATTTCCTCTGCAAACTGAGTGAGATAGTCATTGCCAGTTCAAAGGACGGCTATCCGGAATTAGAAGATAAGAGGGAATTTATCTTTAAAGTTCTGGCACAAGAGGAAGAAAACTTTAATAAAACGATCGATCAGGGGCTCGCCATTTTAGCAGATATGCAAAGTGAAATGAATGCGGCGGCTCAGACTATAATGTCAGGTGAAAATGCATTTAAACTATACGATACCTATGGCTTCCCAATGGATCTAACAAAGGAGATATTAGAAGAAGCAGGGATGACCATAGATGAAGATACCTTTAAAAAATCAATGGAAGAGCAGAGAATCAAAGCTCGTAACGCCAGAAAAACAACCAACTATATGGGTGCGGATGTTACTGTTTATGAATCTATTGATCCTGGTATTACAACTGAATTTGTTGGATATACTACTTTGACAGACGAATCAAGGATAACGATACTGACAACAGAAACAAAAGTAGCAGAAGCGTTAAGCGATGGAGAAACTGGGACAATCATAGTAGAAAAAACTCCATTTTATGCGGCTATGGGTGGTCAAATGGGGGATAAAGGTATAATTACAACTTCCGATTCTGAATTTATAGTGGAAGATACGATTAAGCTGTCAGGTGATAAGGTCGGCCATGTTGGACGCATGGTAAAAGGCATGTTTAAAGTAAGCGATATTGTAACACTTAAGGTCAGCGAATCAGGCAGATTAGCAATAGAGAAGAATCACAGTGCAACTCATCTTTTGCAAAAGGCGCTAAAGATGGTGTTAGGCTCTCATGTAGAGCAAAAAGGTTCCATGGTAGCGTCAGACAGACTTCGTTTCGACTTTGCACATTTTCAGGCGATGTCAGAGGAAGAAGTCAGGCAGGTAGAAGCCATAGTAAATCATGAAATCGCAATGGCATTGCCTGTAGAAACCCGGATTATGAAAATCGAAGAAGCGAAAAAATCAGGAGCAATGGCGCTGTTTGGTGAAAAATATGGAGATGAAGTACGTGTTGTCACTATGGGCGCATTTTCCAGTGAATTGTGCGGTGGTACCCATGTAAAGAATACAGGTATCATTACCACATTTAAAATCGTTTCAGAGTCAGGCATTGCAGCCGGAGTCAGACGTATAGAAGCGCTGACAGGCGAAGGCGTTTTTGGTTACTACAGAGCTATTGAGCAAGAGCTAGTGGAAGTTTCCAAAGCAATGAAAACTTCTCCAAATATGTTGCTAGAAAAGGTAAAGCACCTTTTATGCGAAGTGAAAAGTCTGGAAAATGAAAATGAATCTCTAAAGAGAAAACTTGCAAAAGACGCTTTAGGTGAGGTTATGAATCAGATCATAGAAGTAAAGGGTGTCCAATTACTTGCCGCAAAAGTCTTGGATGTAGATATGAATGGTCTAAGGGATTTGGGCGATCAATTAAAAGATAAATTGGGACAAGGTGTTGTGGTACTTGCCTCACAGGTGGGTGATAAAGTCAATCTGATTGCAATGGCAACGGAAGAGGCAATGAGCAAAGGTGCCCATGCAGGTAATCTTATAAAAGCAATTGCCGGTATTGTAGGAGGCGGCGGTGGCGGCCGACCGGGTATGGCACAGGCTGGTGGTAAAAACCCAGCAGGTATCGACAATGCGATAGCAAAGATAAAAGAAGTTTTAGAGGGACAAATTGCATAAAACACAGCAGGGTAGGAAAAATATTATTAATATATTAAAAAATATTAATTTCTTTATAAAATATAGTTGACGAATGATAAAGTTCTGCTATAATATATTTAGTGCAAAAAAATATACCCATACAGTTGTATTATGCACAATCTACAGCTGGAGGGAGGTTAGGTGTGATACTATGTCAAATGTAATCGTAAAAGATAATGAGACTTTAGATAGCGCTTTGCGTCGATTTAAGAGAAACTGTGCAAAAGCCGGTATTCAACAGGAAATTCGTAAAAGAGAACATTACGAAAAACCAAGCGTAAAACGTAAGAAAAAATCTGAAGCTGCTCGCAAACGTAAATATAATTAGTTCAAAATGTGCAGATTAAAATCCTTGACCTTTTGGTCAGGGATTTTTTATGAACAATGGGCGAAATGAGAGAGTAGCAGGAAAATGGGAGCAATGCGCTTATGAAAAAAATACTTAAAATATTATTCAGCAGATTATTTTTTATAATATTAGCTGTACTTACTCAGCTTACTTGGATTGTTATACTGGTATGGAAACTGAATGAAATATCAACGTATGTTTCTTTTGTTATGAGCGTTATAAGTTTTATTGCGGTTTTAATACTTGTGAACAGGAGAATCAATCCGGCATACAAACTGGCATGGACAATACTAATTCTTAGTTTTCCTATTTTAGGTGCGGTTATTTATTTTCTATTTGGTAAATCCAGAGTGGCCAAAAAATTATTAAGAGAGTTTGAAACACTGGAACAGGATGAGTACATGAAGTTTATAAAGGATATAACTGTAATGAAAGAGCTTAGGGCTATGGATAAACATATAGCGAATCAGTCCTATTACATAGAGGATAGTGCAAATTGGCCCGTTTACAAGGGAACAACCACAACATATTTTTCTGTGGGGGAAGATATGTACAAAGAAATGATGTTAAAGCTTGAAAACGCTGAAAAATTTATCTTTATGGAGTATTTTATAATGAAACCCGGTAAAATGTGGGACAGCATTTTAGCGGTATTAGAAAAAAAAGTAAAGGCAGGGGTAGATGTACGTATTATCTATGATGATATGGGATGTGTAACTACCTTACCGGCAAAATATTATAAAAAATTACAAAGCAAAGGAATAAAATGTGCAGCTTTTAATCCCTTTAGACCGATACTCTCTATTATCTTAAATAATAGAGACCATCGAAAAATTTTAGTAGTCGATGGGGATACCTCATTTACAGGGGGCATGAATCTGTCTGATGAATATATAAATGAAGTAATCAGATTTGGACACTGGAAGGATACAGGGGTTATGTTAAAAGGGGATGCTGTCTGGAGTTTCACCTTGATGTTCCTTCAAATGTGGAAGGTAATAACAGGTATGCAAGATGATTTTAAGGCTTATGCACCTCATATGAATTGTAAAGAGAAATCACAGGAGGATGGATTCGTGCAGCCATATTGTGACTCTCCACTGGATAGTGAAACTGTTGGCGAAAATGTATATATGAATCTAATAACGAAGGCGAAAGATTATGTATACATATTTACACCTTATTTGATTATTGATAATGAAATGATGAGTGCTCTTTGTCTTGCTTCAAGAAGTGGAGTGGATGTGCGAATTGTAACCCCTCATATTCCGGATAAGAAGACAGCATTTTTACTTACAAGGTCCTATTATTCTCAGCTTATTGATGCCGGAGTGAGGATTTATGAATATTTGCCAGGATTTTTACATGCGAAGTCCTTTGTTTGTGATGATGAAGCAGCGATTGTTGGAACCATTAATCTGGATTATAGAAGTTTATATCTTCATTTTGAGTGTGGGGTATTCATCTATAAATCAAATGCAGTTATGGATGTAAAACACGACTCTTTTAAGACAATTCAAAATAGCCAGGAAATAAGCAGGGAATTTTGCGCCAATCAGAATATTGTTATTCGAATTATACAGAATATACTGCGGTTGCTTGCGCCATTGTTTTGAGTAATTATAGTGTAACTTATGAAAAAAATTATAAAAAACTTAAAAAATTTTTAAGTTTTTGTAGGTGACTGGAATTTATAGGATACCTGTGATACGATAGACATGAAAAAATGAAGCATGTGAGTTATGGATAAAGAGCATCGGAGCACTAAGAACTCTAAATGTAATTAAGCTACAAAGGAGAATTTAAAATGTGGAATAGGGAAATCTTTAGAATTGAAATGTATGATATGATTCACTGGTTTTTTGTATATAGTATGCTGGGTTGGTTCGTGGAATCCATTTATAGGTCCATCTGTGAGAAAAAGTTTGTGAACACGGGATTTGTGAAAGGACCCTTATGCCCAATTTATGGTGTAGGTGCGTTGACTGTATATTTTGTATTAAGAAGGTTTGCAGGAAATTATGTTTTATTGTTTTTCCTTGGTTCTTTTTTAGCAACGGCACTTGAGTACTTAACGGCTAGGGTTATGAATTCATTATTTGGAGAAGTATGGTGGAGTTATCATGAGAAACCGTTTAACTATAAAGGGATTTTATGTTTAGAAAGCTCGATCGCTTGGGGATTTTATACAATTGGATTGTTTTTGTTCCTGCATCGGCTCATTGTTAGAATTGTTAGCAGTTATTCTAAAGGTGTTGGGGAAATAGCTGCTTCCATTGTCATTTTATATTTTACTGTTGATTTTGTGACACAAATGAATAAAACAAAAGATAATTGTATACCTCGTGCTATCGCAAGAGTAACCAATGCGATACGTGGAATATTTTTATAAGTAAAGTCACTTCCCGAAATCCCTGGCTGCTGCAGCTAGTAATAGGTTATGATTGAATCGTAACAATAGTTAAAAAATAGTGTACTTCTTGTTTGAAGTGTCTAATATAATAGTAAATAAGAGCAAATTCAGGAACTATTCATTCGGCACTCTAAGTGAAAGGATAGTTTATTATTACTGACAGTTGCTTTAATATAAGGGGGAGTATGGGTTCATGGACAGGACAGGTAGAAAGAGAAAGTTAATTATTGTAATCACATTAATTATAGTATTTGTGGTTATCGGTGTCTATTTGTTAAAAGCAAAGAGCGGACTGATATTTAGTAAGGCTTCAGAATCCTCGATGACAGTAACATATCTAAGTGTTGGAAAAGCAGATTGCATTTTAATCGAATCGGATGGAATGAAGGTTATGATAGATACGGGATATGATGAAACTGGATATGAGGTATGCAATTATTTAGAAAAAAAAAGAATAGAAAAGTTAGATTACTTGATTTTGAGCCATTCGGATAATGATCACATTGGAGGCAGCGATAAGATACTGGAGAGGATTCAGGTGAATAAGGTGTTGGAATCTACGAATGTGGTGGATTCAGAGCAATATAAAGAATATCAAAGCGTTATCGCAAAAAAAGAGATTAGTGCAATGACCATTACAGAGAATTTTTATATTACCGGAAGTGGAATGAAAATTATAGTGTATACTCCACTGCTAGCCTCGTATGAGAATAATAACAATTATTCACTCGTCGTAAAGTTGGAATATAAGGGAAATACTCTCTTATTTGCAGGTGATTCGGAAGAAATTAGAATGAACGAATTAATGGAAGTGGGTGATCTATCCAGCGATGTCTTGAAACTGCCTCATCATGGCATAGGGGAGCTTAACACAGTATCCTTTATACATCAGGTAAGCCCGAAGTTTGCGGTAGTGTCCTGTGAGAACAGAGGGAGTGTATCTACCAGTACTATTGAGGCATTAGAGCAGATGGAAACGATGATTTATTATACCTGCGATGGAAATATAGTGATGACAGTTGGTGATAAGGGGATCCGTGTAAGCCAGAAAAATAGCCATATCTTGCAGCGTGATATTTGACCTCGTGGAAATAGAAGCTTGTCTCTTTTTGTACTAAAAAATTATAAAATAAAAAATAGAAAAGTTTGGAATATTTTCATCTGTGATATATTAAACTGTTAATAGAACATAATTAGTAGGAGTGTACAACAATGAAAAGATTCTTAGCAACCGTATTAGCTGTCGTTATGTGTGTGAATTTACTTCCGGTCAGTTTGGTTTATGCAGCCGGAACATCTGAAACAAGTACAGAGGAAACAAGAAATACAGAGGAAGAGACAAGCGATGAAGGAAAAGCAGTTGTTTCTGATGCAGAGTCAAGAGAAGAAACAGTGACTGAGGAGGGGCAGATTCAAAAGAAAAACACAACAGAAAATATGGAAGAGACTACGACTGAGACCGGGAAGGCTGCTACAGATACTGCAGCAGGCGTAGATATGGATATCAGCTCTCCTACAGCTCTTCTTATGGAAGCTTCTACAGGACAGGTCATCTATGAAAAGGATGTACATACGAAACGAAGTCCTGCAAGTGTAACTAAAATCATGACACTGCTTCTTATATTTGATGCCATAGAATCTGGGCAAATCAAGCTCACTGATGAAGCGGTAACAAGTGCCTATGCCAAATCCATGGGAGGTTCTCAGGTTTATCTGGAAGAAGGAGAAAAGCAAACAGTAGAAACACTCATTAAGTGTATTGTTATAGCATCCGGGAATGATGCGGCTGTAACTATGGCGGAATTTATCAGCGGCAGCGAAGCGGAGTTTGTTAAATCCATGAATGAAAGAGCAATGGGACTTGGCATGGCAGATACGAATTTTGAAGATACCTGCGGTCTGACCGAATCTACAAATCATTATACGTCAGCATATGACGTTGCCCTCATGTCACGTGAACTTATTACAAAATACCCACAAATCGAAGAATACGCTACAATCTGGATGGAGAACATAACACATACAACAGCACAGGGAACATCAGAATTTGGGCTATCCAATACAAACAAACTGCTAAAATCCTATGATGGAATCACCGGTCTGAAAACGGGATACACAAGTCAGGCTATGTTCTGCATTTCAGCAACGGCAAGACGAGATGGAATTGATTTAATCAGTGTTATAATGGCAGCGCCGGATTCAAAGACAAGAAACAAGGACGCAGCAACAATGCTTACATATGGTTTTGGAAAGTGCAACTTATACACAGATCGAAATGAGGAGATACTCGCTAACGTATTCGTGCCAAATGGTGTGGAGGAAGAGGTAGCCATTGCCTTTGAAGACCATTTTAGATATCTGGATCTTAGCGGCTCCGCTTTGACAGGAATAACGAAAGAGATCGTTATGAATGAAGAAGTGACAGCGCCCATAGAAGAAGGAAGTATCGCAGGAAGAGCCATTTACTATATGAACGGTCAGGAAATAGGAAGTGTTCATATTCTATATGCAAATTCAGTAGAAAAGGCGAGCTTAATAGACTATTTCATAAAGGTACTTAAAAAATCTTGTATATAGGAACCGTTCCAAAATATCCTCATTAGTACGAGTAAACATATTTTACAATACCGTTCTATTATATTCAAAAGAACTTCATACATCAAATGTGCGACCATTTGTGATTGTTTAGGAACAAAGAGTTCGCTTTGCGAACTCTTGCGCCTCCGGCGGTCGCTTGCGACATCCTCCTCTTACGCCGGAGTGCGCATCCCCATATAGATATCAATGGTTAAATTTCCCCATTTTTCCCTATCTTTGTTTAATAGCTGCCTGTGCTGCTGCTAATCTGGCAATAGGCACGCGGAAAGGAGAGCAAGACACATAATTTAGACCTATCTTATGACAAAATGCAATGGAGGAGGGATCCCCTCCATGTTCACCGCAAATTCCCAGATGTATATCCGGATTTGTCGTACGACCGCTCTTTGCTGCGATGGAAATCAACTGACCAACACCATCCTGATCCAATTTGGCAAAAGGATCAAATTCCAGAAGGTTATTCTGATAATAGAAATCCAGAAATTTACTGGCATCATCTCGGGAAAAACCAAAAGCCATCTGTGTCAGATCGTTCGTGCCAAAGGAGAAAAACTGGGCATCCTCAGCGATTTCACCGGCTACCAAAGCGGCTCTTGGTATTTCAATCATAGTACCAACCTGATACCGGATATCAGAATTTCTTTCAACCTTTACCTTCTCCGCTACGCGGGTCACAATATTCTTTACATATTTCAATTCTCGTCTGCCACAAATCATAGGTATCATGATTTCAGGAACAATATCAAAGCCTCTTTCTTCCCTTACTTCGATAGCGGCTTCCATCACGGCTTTTGTCTGCATTGCTGTGATTTCCGGATAGCTGACGGCGAGGCGGCAGCCCCTGTGTCCCATCATAGGGTTGAACTCATGCAGAGAGTCACAGGTTGCTTTCACCTCCTCCACGGAAAGATTCATATCCTTTGCTAAAGCTCTGATTTCAGCTTCCTCAGTAGGAACAAATTCATGTAATGGCGGATCCAGAAAACGAATCGTGACCGGTCTACCCGCCATCACTTTATAAATATTCTTAAAATCAGATTTTTGGAAGGGAATCAACTCATCCAGAGCCTTTTCACGTTCTTTAGTAGTCTTGGAGAGAATCATCTTACGTATTTTGGGAATTCTATTCGCATCGAAGAACATATGCTCTGTACGACACAAACCAATACCCTCTGCACCGAGCTCTACTGCTTTTGCAGCGTCTGCCATGGTATCTGCATTTGCTCTAATCTTTAAAGTTCTGAATTTATCCGCCCATTCCATAATCCGGTTAAAATCTTCTGACAGGGTTGCTTCCTGCGTTGGCAGGTCACCCTTATAAATATTTCCAGTAGATCCGTCCAAGGATATGTAATCACCTTCATGGATCGTAAAACCTTCCAGATGGAATAATTTGGCCTCTTCCTCCATTTGTATCTCGCTGCAGCCGGCAACACAAGCGGTACCCATCCCACGAGCGACAACAGCAGCATGAGAGGTCATACCTCCATGCACGGTCAGAACGCCCTCAGCAGCATGCATACCTTCGATATCTTCTGCTGAGGTCTCCAAACGAACTAAAATGACTCTTTCGCCTGCATCATGATGTTCTTTCGCCTCCTCCGCTGTAAAATATACTCTTCCGGCAGCAGCACCCGGTGAAGCAGGTAGTGCGGCACTTATGGGGCGCGTCGTTTCCAGTATCTTTTTATCAAAAGTCGGATGCAAAAGCTGATCTAATGACTTTGCTTCCAAGCGTAAAATAGCTTCCTGTGGTGAGATCTTGCCTTCATCAACCAAATCGCAGACAATTTTAATGGCAGCTGGTGCAGTCCGCTTGCCATTACGTGTCTGAAGAAAATACAGGCAGCCCTCTTCAATTGTAAACTCCATATCCTGCATATCCTGATAGTGGTCTTCCAGTTTGGCGGCAATCGACATAAATTGTGCATAGCATTGGGGCAAATCTACTGCCAGCCTGGTAATCGGCTGAGGAGTACGGATACCGGCTACCACATCCTCTCCTTGTGCATTGATTAAATACTCACCATAAATGCCTTTTTCACCAGTAGCTGGATTACGTGTAAAGGCAACACCGGTACCGGAGGTGTTCCCCATATTACCAAATACCATGGCTTGCACATTTACCGCAGTCCCCCAGTTACCAGGTATCTCATTTATCCTTCTGTAAGTTATGGCGCGTGGGTTATCCCAGGAGCGAAACACGGCTTGTATTGCTTCCATTAATTGTTCTTTCGGTTCCTGCGGAAAGTCCATCTGCATTTCCTTTTTATATAATTCTTTATATTTATCAATCACAATCTTTAAGTCATGCTCATTCAAATCGGTATCATTTACAACACCCTTCGCCTTTTTAACTTCATATAAAATTTCTTCAAATTTAGATTTCGGAATCTCCTTAACTACATCGGAAAACATTTGAATAAACCTTCTGTAGGAATCATAGGCAAAACGGAGATTTTCTGTTTTCTTTGCAAACCCCTCTACTGAAATATCGTTTAACCCCAGATTGAGAATCGTATCCATCATGCCCGGCATAGACGCACGCGCTCCGGAGCGTACAGATACCAATAATGGATTTTGAGTATCACCAAATTTTTTGCCCTGCTGTGTTTCTAAAATGCTTAGTGCTTCAAAAATCTGGTTCTGCACCTCTTCGGTAATTGTTTTTCCATTGTCATAATAATTAGTACAAGCTTCTGTAGTAGTTGTAAAGCCTTTGGGGACTGGTAAGCCTAAATTGGTCATCTCAGCCAGATTGGCACCTTTTCCACCCAATAAACTTCGCATATCGGCATTCCCCTCATTAAATAAATACACCCATTTTTTCATTTGAAACCTCCTCTAATACATTTATTAATTTGCATCCCATTTTTTGGATGCATTCTTACAGCATCAGTATACCATGGGGGGCTTTTGTAAATCAATGGTGTTCTGAAATTATTTGCTATGGGCGGATGCAAACACTTCCTGTCCGAAATATATTCGTTCTTTTTTGATTTTCTGCAGTTTAAGTCAGTAGAAAAATATTTGCAAATCTGGCATATCATTTTAAATATCCTTATGATATACTATGTAAAGAGATCATGTGAAGATCCAAATAAATCATAAATCCAAGTAAAGCTTGGATTTTACATATCCTGATTTGAGTGCAAAAGCAGACCTAGGGGAGTAACTATGAAATCATTCAATACAGTTGAGTACAATATAAAATCCAATAAAATAAAAAATTCCAAATCCATCCATATTGTAATGCTTAGTGACCTGCACAACCGGGAGCATGGCGCTTACAATAACCTGTTAATAAAAATGATTAAAAAACTAAATCCCCATGTGGTTTTGGTTGGGGGAGATATGATTACCGCAAGTGAAAAGAATATGGAGGTTCCATTAAAATTATTAATGGAACTATCCAATTCTTTTCCCATTTTTTATGCCAATGGGAATCATGAGCAAAGAGCAGTTCTTCTGCGCAAGGGGTATACCATTGTCTATGCGAAATATAAGAATTCTTTAAAAGCGAATGGAGTTGTTTTTTTAGAAGATGAGAAGGTAAAAATGACAATCGAAGGGAATCGCATTGATTTATATGGTTATGATCTTCCTATTTCATTTTATAAAAAATTCTGCTATAAAACAATACAAAAAAAAGAGATTGAAAATAGTATTGGTCTCCCTGATAAGAGTCCTTTTTCGATTCTATTGGCACACAATCCAATGCATTTTAAAGCGTATGCAGATTGGGGGGCAGACCTAACGTTGTCAGGTCATCTGCATGGTGGTATTATAAGACTGCCAATAATAGGTGGCGTGATAACTCCTCAGGCGCTTCCGTTTCCAAAGTATGACAGAGGGTTATACAATATTGATAATCATAAATTAATTGTAAGTGCCGGGCTTGGCGAACATACAATTAAGATAAGGATAAATAATCCGGCACAGTTGGTGGTAATTAATTTGAATTAGAACGGACTCTTGGAATACATAAGATTTTCTTGCGTCCGCTATTTTGAACAAATCGGAGTTAGAGTCATTCATTACAATATTAGGAGAGAAACCATGGGGATACCGGTTAAATTACAGGCATTTGAAGGTCCACTTGATTTACTGTTACATTTAATAGACAAAAACAAAGTTAATATTTATGATATTCCAATTGTCGATATAACAAGACAATATTTAGAGTATATAGAAGAATTAAAGGGTCAGGATTTAAATATCATGAGTGAATTTCTTTTAATGGCTGCAACCTTATTAGATATCAAATCCAGAATGCTTTTACCAAAAGAAGTGAAGGAAGATGGGAATGAAGAAGACCCAAGGCAGGAACTTGTTGATAAACTGCTGCAGTACAAGTTGTTTAAGTTTATGTCCTACGAACTTAGGGACAAGCAGGTGAATGCTTCCAGGGCACTATATAAAGAACCTACAGTGCCTCGTGAAGTTTTGGATTATAAAGAGCCTGTTAATATAGAAGCAATGATTGGAGATATGACACTATCCAAACTACATGTAATATTCAAATCCATTGTTCGCAGGCGGGCCGATAAAGTTGACCCTATCCGAAGTAAGTTTGGTCGTATAGAAAAGGAAGAAGTTAGCTTGACAGATAAAATTGTTTTCATAGAGAATTATGCAAAAGAAAATAAACGTTTTAGCTTTCGCAATCTCCTAGAGAGCCAGCATAGTAAGATGCATATTATTGTAACATTTTTAGGAATTTTGGAAATGATTAAAATCGGTAAAATAAAGATGCAGCAGGATGATATTTTTGCTGATATCCTGATATCAGCCGTGTAGTGTAGTGTAGTGTAGTGTAGTGTAGTGTAGTGTGAAAAATGCCCTTCACAATACGTATTTCGACAGTATCGCTATATGTAATATGTATATTTGAAAGTGAGGAAATGAAGTGGATATACAAGAAATGGAGGCAGCTATAGAAGCTATTTTATTTACCATGGGAGATTCTGTGGAATTGAGAAAGATAGCAAGGGCCATAGAACAGGATGAAGAAACAACGAAAAAAATAATTCATAACATGATGGACAGATATAATGGAGCAGCTAGAGGCATACATATCATTGAATTGAATGGTTCTTTTCAATTGTGTACAAAGAATAGTATGTATGAATATTTGATTAAGGTAGTAAAGCAGCCTTCCAAAATGCTACTGACAGACGTTGTACTGGAAACCCTGTCTATTGTAGCTTATAAACAGCCCATAACGAAACTGGAAATCGAAAAAATCCGTGGTGTAAAATGTGATCATGCAGTAAATAAGTTGATTGACTATGATCTGGTACAAGAAGTTGGAAGGCTAGATGCGCCGGGAAAACCAATTTTATTCGGAACCACGGAAGAATTTTTGAGGAATTTCGGAGTGCGGTCAGTGGAAGATTTACCTGCGATTAATCCGGTTAAGCTAGCGGATTTTAAGGCAGAAGCGGAAGAAGAAGCGCAATTAAGACTGGAAATTTAGTGAAGTTGAATAAATCTACTGTCTTCATCATAAAATAAAAGAAAAAGGAAAGCCATCCAAATAATGGACATATATAGCAAAGTGTGTGTTATCATTAAGATAGTATCCATTTCCTTATTACTTTCAGTAATACCGTACAATTATTCATACAGCAGTACTCTGCAATTTGAAACAGGAGAAGAAACTCCCGTTGAAACTCCGACTGAACCAAGTCTGCACGCCATGTCAGCCGTATTAATGGATGCGGGTTCCGGGCGTATTTTATATGCAAAGGAAGGGGATACGCCTATGGCAATGGCAAGTACAACCAAAATCATGACTTGCATTATAGCATTAGAATACGGAAAACCAGACGATATTGTTACCGTATCCGCCAATGCTTCCTCACAGCCAAAGGTTAAGTTATATATGTCAGAAGGGGATAGGTATAGGCTAGGTGATCTTCTCTATTCACTTATGCTGCAATCGCATAATGACACAGCAGTTGCTATTGCAGAGCATGTAGGCGGCTCAGTAGAAGGTTTTGCGGCTTTAATGAATAATAAAGCAAAAGAGCTTGGATGCATGCAGACGAATTTTGTCACACCGAATGGACTTGATGCAAATGGGCACCAGACTACGGCGGCAGAATTAGGAATGATATCCAGGTATGCTATAGAAAATGAAGAATTTGTAGCAATCACAAATACACGATCCTACTCCTTTACTTCCATAGACGGCAGCAGAAGTTTTACAGTATCCAATACAGACCGCTTTCTAAGCCAGATGGAGGGAGCATTTGGTATCAAAACCGGTTTTACAGGAAAGGCCGGATATTGTTTTGTAGGGGCACTAAAACAAGACGATAAGACATTCATTTCAGTAGTATTAGGATCAGGGTGGCCACCCTATAAAACTTGGAAATGGGCGGATACTCAGGTGCTTATGAGGTACGGTTTGCACTATTTTGAAAATAGGAACCTATTTACGAAAGGAAAGGAACTGGATGCGGTTTCCGTTATAGATGGGCAGGAAGAGAGTGTGAAACTCTATTATATACTTCCGGTAGAAACTGTTTTGTTGAGGTTTGACGAAACAGTTACCATGGAATACGAGATACCAGAGACATTACAAGCTCCAGTGGTAATGAATCAGGTAGTGGGCGTAGTAAAATGTTATATAAACGGTGCGTTATTTAAAGAAGTTCCCATTTACGCAGAATCCGGAGTTCGCAAAATTGATTTACAATATTGTTTTGAGACGATTTTAGAAAAATATTTACCTTAATTTATGCTATTGAATGCTCTATGGAATTCGTCCGTCTTTGAATACCCATAGAATAAAAAGGAAACAATCCGAAACTTTTGTGAACTAATATATTTTTTTGCCCCTTGTATAAAATTTGTATCATGCTATAATTAATATATTATTTGAGGCTAGGAAATTATAGAAGTATATGTTACTGTAAGAAATCATAAGGGAATATAAGGAAAGTATGTTATCCGGACAGTAATAAAGCCAAGTTTGTGATATACATCGGTGTACAGATGAACAAAAAAAGTGATCTATTAAGCAGAATAAATGAAAAATATGCAAAATTAAGTAAAGGTCAGAAACTACTGGCAGCCTATGTAACGGACAATTATGAAAAGGCTGTCTTTTTGACGGCTGCAAAGCTTGGAAAAGTAGTTGGAGTCAGCGAATCAACAGTGGTACGTTTTGCAACTCAGTTAGGCTATGCCGGTTATCCACAGTTTCAGGGTAAATTAGAAGAATTAGTCCGTAATAAGCTAAATTCCATACAACGTATGGAGATTACATACGGTGGGATTCCACAATCAGAAATATTAGCAACCGTCCTGCAATCCGATGCGGATAAAATAAAGGCTACATTAGAAACCATTGACCAGCATGTATTTGACTTAGCGATTGATACCATTCTAAGTGCCAAGACAATCTATATTGTTGGAATAAGAAGCTGTGCGCCTATGGCGAGCTTTCTTGCCTTTTATCTAAATCTTATATTTGACGATGTCAGACTTTTGCAAACGAATAGTTCCAGCGAACTATTTGAGCAAATGATAAGAGTTAGCGAAAACGATGTGATTTTTGGCATCAGCTTTCCAAGATACTCCATGCGTACACTAAAAGTAATGGAATTTGCCAGCAGTAGAAATGCAAAAGTAATTACTTTAACAGATAGCGTCCATTCTCCAATGAATCTGTATTCTTCCTGTAATCTCATTGCAAGAAGTGAGATGGCATCCATTGTGGATTCACTGGTAGCCCCATTAAGCGTTATGAATGCTTTCATCGTAGCCCTTTGCATGAAAAAACAAAAAGAAGTAGTGAATACCCTGGATTCACTGGAAGAAATTTGGGATGAATATCAGGTATACGGCAATGATGAGTTGAATTCTATAGATAATCAGATGAAAATAAGGAGTCCGCGGCAGGAGGAGACCAAGGAAGGGTAAGAAAGAGGAAAGGCTGCTTGTATTGAGCAGAGGTATGGTAATGAGTAAAGTATTCATTGTTGGGGGAGGCGCCGCAGGAATGTTTGCGGCAATCTTTGCCGCAAGAAATGGAAATGAAGTTCATTTATATGAAAAAAATGAAAAGTTAGGAAAAAAATTATTCATAACCGGAAAAGGTCGGTGTAACGTAACAAATGCCTGTGACATGGAAACACTATTTGAGAGTATCCGTTCCAACTCAAAATTTCTATACAGTGCCTTTTATGGCTATACCAATTATGATGTGATGGATTTTTTTGACTCCCTTGGCATGCGAACAAAAATAGAACGCGGAAACCGCGTATTTCCCATATCGGATCACTCTTCTGATGTGATTGGTGTTTTAGTGAGAGAATTAAAGCACCTGGATGTTCAGGTTCACCTTAACACCACTATAGATGAGATTATTATAGAAAATGAAAAGGTGATGGGTATAAGAATTCGTAAAAACAGCATGATTAGTGGTACAGCAAATACCATAATCGCAGGTGAGTGCGTCATCGTTGCCACAGGAGGAATATCCTACCAGGCAACAGGTTCCACTGGTGATGGCTATAAATTTGCCAAACGTATGGGACACAAGGTGACAGAGCTTTATCCTTCTTTGGTTCCATTAAATATCAAAGAAGAATTTGTAAAAGACCTTATGGGTCTTTCTCTAAAAAATGTAAGTATATCCATATACGAGCAGAAGAAATGTTTATATCAGGATTTCGGAGAAATGATGTTTACTCATTTTGGTGTAACCGGTCCCATGATACTAAGTGCCAGCAGCTATATTGGAAAACAATTAAAGACAAATGTGTTAACGTTAGCGATAGATTTAAAACCAGCTTTAACATTTGAGCAATTAGATCATAGAGTATTAAATGATTTTAATACACAGTTAAACAAAATTTTTAAAAATTCTATTTCTGCTCTATTTCCATCAAAATTAATTCCAGTCATGATAGAATTAAGTAATATTGATCCATATAAAAAGGTGAATGAGATTTCCAGGGAGGAACGCACTCATTTTGTATATCTAACTAAAAATTTAACTTTGACTATTACCGGACTTAGAGATTATAATGAAGCTGTTATTACGAAAGGCGGAATTGATGTAAAAGAGATAAATCCAGGTACAATGGAGTCAAAACGTGTACAAGGTGTATATTTCATTGGTGAAGTATTGGATTTGGATGCAGTGACTGGAGGTTTTAATCTTCAAATTGCATGGTCAACAGCATATGCAGCATCCAATAGCATAACCTAGAGCAGCGTAGCTGCATCATAGGTTACGAGTATGGAGCGAAGCGGATTACGAGTATTCGTTTTGATATTAGACGGGGGTATAAGAGTGAGTTATAGTATAGCAATCGATGGACCGGCTGGTGCTGGGAAAAGTACAATTGCAAAAGAAATAGCGAAGAAATTATCCTTTATATATGTAGATACAGGAGCTATGTATCGTGCAATGGCACTTTATCTGATAAACGAGAAAATTCCAATTGAACAGGAAACAATTAGCAAGAATTGCAGCAAAGTTGATATTGCCATAGAATACATGAATCAGGAGCAGCAGGTTATACTAAATGGTACGAACGTAAACTCCTATATTAGAGCGGAAGAGGTTGGTAAAATGACTTCTATCATTTCTGTAAACAAACATGTGAGAAAAAAGTTAGTTGACTTACAAAGAAAAATAGCGCAGTCCTCCGATGTAGTTATGGATGGCCGGGATATCGGAACAGCTGTGCTTCCAAATGCTGATTTGAAAATCTACTTAACAGCCAGCTCAAAGACAAGAGCCAATAGAAGATATTTGGAATTGCAAAAAAAAGATGAGCCTGCCGATCTAAATAAAATAGAAAATGACATTACCACACGGGATGCAAGGGATATGACAAGAGAAATCTCACCTCTAATGCAGGCTGAAGATGCGGTTTTGGTAGATTCTTCCAATATGAGTATTGACGAAGTAGTAACATATATTATTGAATTGTATTTTGACGATATAAGTAAAAAATGAGATAACGTGAGAAAACCAGCGAAATTGGAGTCGAATAATATAATAGAAAGGTTGCTCAAGGTAGAGATTCTTTAACAATTATTATTGTCTCACAAGGCGGGATATTGAGCACATACTACAGGCGGGCTTGTGGTATGCAAAGGCATAAAGATGGAAGTGAAATTAGCAAAGACAGCTGGCTTTTGTTTCGGCGTAGAGCGTGCTGTAAATAAGGTTTATAAACAGGTGGAAAAAGGTGTAAAGCACATTTATACCTATGGACCAATTATTCATAATGAAGAAGTAGTCCGTGATCTGGAAGCACAGGGTGTGCAGGTCTTGAACACAGTAGAGGAGCTTCAAGCGATAACAGAAGGAACGATTATAATCAGATCGCATGGCGTTGGAAAACGTATTTATGAAATTATAGAAGAGAATGGGTTGGAAAAAGTTGATGCAACCTGTCCATTTGTATTAAAAATTCATAAAATTGCGGAAAAAGAAAGCAAGGCTGGCAATCATGTACTAATAATAGGAAACAGTAAACATCCGGAAGTGGCAGGCATAAAAGGATGGTGTGCTGAATCAACAATTATAGAAACAAAAGAACAAGCTAAGAAATTTATTTTGAAAAATGACCGTAAAATATGTATTGTTTCGCAAACGACATTTAATTACAACAAATTTCAAGAATTAGTTGAAATTATTTCTAAAAAGAGGTATGATATAAGTGTTTTAAATACAATATGTAATGCAACAGAGGTGCGCCAGTCAGAGGCAAGAACGATTGCAAAGACTGTGGATGCTATGATTGTCGTTGGTGGCAAGACTAGTTCTAACACACAAAAGTTATTTGAAATATGTAAAGAAGAATGTGAAAATACTTACTATATACAGACACTTAATGATTTGGATTTCTATTCTTTGCAATCCATGAATAGCGTAGGTATTACCGCAGGGGCATCAACCCCAAATAATATAATTGAGGAGGTTCAAAAGGAATGTCAGAATTAAGTTTTGAACAAATGCTAGAGGAATCATTTAAGACTATACGCAATGGAGAGGTAGTAGAGGGTACAATCATCGACGTGAAAGAAGATGAGATTATCTTAAATATAGGATACAAATCTGATGGTATTATTACAAGAAGTGAATATACGAATGATGCTAGTGTTGATCTTAGATCACTTGCAAAAGTGAATGATAAAATGGAAGCGAAAGTAATAAAAGTCAATGATGGCGAAGGACAAGTTCTTTTAACTTATAAGAGACTTGCTGCTGAAAAGGGAAACAAGAGATTAGAAGAGGCATTTAATAACAAGGAAGTATTGACGGCTAAAGTGAATCAGGTATTGGGCGGCGGATTAAGTGTCAGCGTAGATGAAGCAAGAGTATTCATCCCTGCAAGCCTTGTATCAGATTCCTATGAAAAGAATCTTGAAAAGTACAACGGTCAGGAAATTGAATTTGTTATTAGTGAATTCAATCCAAGAAGAAGAAGGATTATTGGTGACCGCAGACAGTTATTAGTAGCAAAAAGAGTAGCATTACAAAAAGAATTATTTGAAAAAATCAAAATTGGTGATGTTGTTAGTGGGACAGTTAAAAACGTTACAGATTTTGGTGCATTTATCGATTTAGGCGGAGCAGATGGTCTTCTTCACATTTCAGAAATGTCTTGGGGACGGGTAGAAAGTCCGAAAAAAGCTTTCAAAGTTGGAGAACAGATGGAGGTTCTGATTAAAGACATTAGTGGAGATAAAATTGCACTTAGTCTTAAATTTGCGGATCAGAATCCTTGGTTAAATGCGCATGAAGTTTATGCAGTTGGTAATGTAGTATCTGGCAGAGTTGCAAGAATGACCGACTTTGGTGCATTCATTGAATTAGAGCCGGGTGTGGATGCATTATTACATGTTTCTCAAATTTCCAGAGAACATGTTGAAAAACCCTCAGACGTTTTAAAGTTAGGCGTTCAAATTACAGCAAAGGTTGTTGATTTTAACGAAGAAGATAAGAAAATCAGCTTAAGCATTAAAGCATTAGAAGTGGAAAGCGAAGCAGAAGATAAAGTAGAAGATAAAGTAGAAGTAATTGGAGAGGAAGAAGCTGCTGAAACGACAGAAGAGTAGCATTTCTTATAAGAGCTATTGCACACCGGTTGATTGGTATCGCTGTAAAGAGACTATTTATATTGCAGGATATTTATACTTTATTTTACGAGCATAAAATATTTATGCGAACAAATTGAGATATTACGTTTCGTGTAAACAAAATAGAAAAACTTCTGTGTGTAAATAGAAATAGATTCTCACCAGAAGTTTTTTTCGTATAATCTTGTAAGGAAGAATTAATCCAAAAGGACACCCTGTAACAAACAGTAAAGCAAATGTCGGCAATACTTATACTTATTTTCCTCAGAGTGAAGAAAATCATCGGAGAGTTCAAAATAAGTGTAAGAATCGCCATACTTCTGTTTGAAACAGGGAAAAAATAAAGTTTTATTTTGTGGGCAAAATAGCCCCGATTTACGAGTGTAACAAGTTGCTGCTTTAGCCTGTATTCGATAATCCCTGCTCACATATGAGGCAACGCTTTTATGTATCGCCATATCTTCATCCGGAAGATAATAATAATCCTTATAATTATCGAAAAAGAACTTCAATTCCTTTTGCACACAAGGGAACTTCAAAAAAGCGGTTTTACCGTTCGCCTTAAGGTAAAGAGATTTTGTCCCATAAGAAATTGGAACTGGAATATTTGCGGATAGTTCTAACTCCATAATTCCCTCTAATCGTATGTTGCCATGCATATCCTTTGCTTTGGAAACATCAATTGAGGTAATCGAAAAGTCTCCTTTGAACAAATCGTCATAATACAAAACCTGCAGCAGGGCAAGCATTCCAAGCATATCATCATGATTATGCAGCAATAAGACTTTTCTTGACATTTCACTGGGGTTTGTACAAAATTCCTTATAAAGCGTAATAAGATCGCCACCAGAAAAGATATCGTTTCTACGGATATCCAAAAACGACTCAATCGTTTTCTGCTTCAAATCCTCAAGTTTCAATATAGCTTTATAAGGTCTTATACTTTTATATAAATCAATATTTTCTAGATTCTCCAACGGATTTGCTAGCTTAAATCTTGTAAACTTATGAGCCAGATAAGGCAAATCAAACCCATTTCCATTAAAATGGATCACTGTTTTAAAATTCTTAGTAAATTCCTTAAAAGACACCAAAATTTCTTTTTCTTCATCGTTGCTCTCGGCAAACCACTGTACCAAATTCCAGACATCATCCTTATAATACAAGCATCCAATTAAATACAAGGAGGAAGTTTTTGCAGAAAAACCAGTAGTTTCAATATCTAAAAAAAAAGTAGCATGTATATCTGCAAGCTTATGGATTGGATACTGTGGAAATGAATCAATACAAACAGATTCTAAAAACATCTTTTTACACCCTGTAGCCCTTCTATATATTTTATTTCAACCTTACACTCAAATATATCATAAGGAAGTTTGCGATACTGCCGGGATATGTATGCCCCTTCCAATTCAAGCGGCATAGAAAGTGAAGAAGTATTGTCTCACAATTATCATATTTTAAATAAGTATAGCGTATAAATCAAAAAAATAATAGTGATTTTTATTCGAAAATGGTTTATTATAGTAAATAAGGGAGCAATCCTTCACATTTTTTATCCTTGCAGAATTACAAGCAAACTTGTGATATGCATGTGTATAAGTGTGAAAATAAATTTTCGCACTATGTATTTGTACAATATCGCATGGGTATTGAAAGAAAACTTGGGAAAAGGAAACCATACAGCGTATCGATCCTTTCAAAATAATCTATGTGGAGGAAGAAAGGAAGATTCATAAAATGTGGGATATGAAAATAGCAGGAGTGGAATTTTATCATATTATCAACTGGTTTTACATTTATAGTTTCCTAGGCTGGCTTTGGGAAAGCTGTTATGTTTCTATTAAAAATAAAAAGTTAGTAAACAGAGGATTTGTAACAGGTCCGTTTTGTACTATTTATGGATATGGAGCCGTCCTGGTTTATTTATGTTTACTTGCGGTTTCAGATAATCCGATACTGATTTTCCTTGGAGGAGCAATTGTTGCAAGTGTCATTGAATATGTAACAGCAGCCATAATGGAGACATTATTCCATACAACCTGGTGGGATTATAGCAAGTTTCCGTTAAATTTGAAAGGTAGAATCTGCTTAACGGTTTCACTTGGATGGGGTGTGTTTTCTTTAGCATTATTCAAAATATTACAACCATTGGTATCAGGCATCGTGGCGTTATATTCAGTAAACACTGGCAAATTAGCGACTATAATAATTACAGTGATATATATAATTGACTTCACAAATTCAACAATTGTCTCCTTAAAGCTGAGGAACAAGCTAGCCGGCTTGGACGAAATTGCGAAGGAGGTTACCCAGTACTACCAGACTACCAAACTATATGAGACAACAGAAGATTTGAAAAACAAGTTAGGATATTATAGAGCTATTATATTTGACAGACTTGAAAACGATAGTAAAGATGAGAAAAGGATTACTCTTTTACAACGGTTAGAGGAAATAGGTGAAAGTGAAAGTTTTACTGAAATTTCAGAAAAACTTGCTGAATATAATGCGAAAGTGAAAAAGATGCGTAGCAAGTTAGACTTTGTGACCAAACGTTATATTCGCTCTTATCCTAAACTGGGCAATCTATCTAATCTGCATAAAGAGAAAAAGGATAAAAAAGAAAAAGAAGTTACAGACAATAAATATAGGTAATTCAGAATCGGAGAGTACAGTTCTTTGCTCATGGAATTTCTTCCGGAGTATGCGAAAACTCCCCATATAAAAACAAACCATACTCAAAACCGAACATATGGTTGATATTGCCCTGTGAATATGCTATGATAGTGAAAGGAAAGTATGAAAGGATATTAATGATGATTTCTTATTTGAAGGGAGAAGTGACAGAAATAACGGCTAATTCGGTTATTTTGGAAGTACAAAATATAGGTTATGAAATTTTTATGCCACAAAGATTATTAGGTCAGATTTTTGGTACAGGCAATACCATTAAAGTGCATACCTATTTTCATGTGAGAGAAGACGCTATGCAGTTATACGGTTTTCTAAATAAGGAAGATTTGGCCATGTTCAAATTACTCTTGAATGTGAATGGAATTGGACCGAGGGCAGGATTGGGAATTATATCCACATTTTCAGCAAACGATATTCGGTTTGCTGTCTTAGCGGATGATGCCGCTACGATAGCAAAAGCTCCGGGCATTGGGAAAAAGACGGCTTCCAAGCTTGTTTTGGAATTGAAAGATAAGTTTAATTTAGAAGAGGCATTTGAGATGCGACTGGAACAAAATTTGGCGGGTAATATACAATCAGGTATAGCGGATAGAAAAGGGGAAGCCATACAGGCTCTGGTTGCCTTGGGATATTCAAGTGCAGATGCCATAAAAGCAGTAAAGCAGGTGGAGAATATGGAAGCATTGGATACAGAGCAGATTCTGAAAGCGGCATTAAAGAAATTGTAGTTACGTTAGCATAAAGAATCAGGTAAAGTTGAATAGGAGTCAGGATGGGAAAGCGAATTATTACAACAGAGGTCATAGAGGAAGATATAAAAATGGAACAACATTTACGCCCTCAGCTTTTAAAGGAGTATATCGGTCAGGAAAAAGCAAAAAAGAATTTAAAAGTTTATATTGAAGCTGCAAAACAACGTGGAGAGGCACTGGATCATGTTTTATTCTATGGACCTCCGGGACTTGGTAAAACCACACTAGCCGGGATTATAGCCAATGAGATGCAGGTGAATTTCAAAGTTACCTCAGGGCCGGCTATTGAAAAGCCAGGTGAGATGGCTGCGATACTCAATAATCTTCAAGAAGGGGATTTACTCTTTGTGGATGAGATACATCGTCTGAATCGGCAGGTTGAGGAGGTATTATATCCGGCGATGGAAGATTATGCTATAGACATTTTGATTGGAAAGGGAGCAACTGCCCGTTCCATCCGCTTAGATTTACCCAAATTCACATTAGTAGGGGCAACCACACGGGCTGGTCTTTTAAGTGCTCCTTTAAGAGATAGATTTGGTGTGATACATCATTTGGAATATTATACTGAGGCGGAACTAAGAACGATTATCATCCGTTCGGCAGAAGTCTTAGGTGTTGAGATAGATAGTGAAGGCGCTATGGAGATGGCAAAGCGTTCCCGTGGAACACCAAGGCTTTCCAATAGATTATTAAAGAGAGTCAGGGATTTTGCACAGGTACAATACGATGGAAAGATTACAGAAGAAGTTGCTAATTTTGCTTTAGATCTTTTAGAAGTAGATAAATACGGATTAGATCAGATAGATAGAACCATATTGATTACCATGATAGAGAAGTTTTCAGGCGGTCCGGTAGGTCTTGATACATTGTCGGCTGCTATAGGCGAGGATGCGGGAACACTAGAAGATGTGAATGAACCATATTTAATCAAGAATGGATTTTTAAACAGAACTCCAAGAGGTCGCACAGTGACAGAATTAGCTTATCGTCATTTGAGTTTACTTCCAAAATCATAGTATTTTTTATGTTTTGGAAATAAAAAAGGTTGTTTTTCTTACAAATTTCGTTATAATAGTATTAAGTGGAACAAATGAAATGGGAGGAGCCCTATTTATGTCACCAAAGAATAAAGCAGAAGTCCTGATTGCAGGGAAAATATATACATTAAGCGGTTATGAAAGCGAAGAATATTTACAAAAAGTAGCTTCTTATATGAATAATAAAATATCTGAGTTCAATAAGGTGGACGGATTCAAAAGACAGTCAAAGGAAAGCAAGAATATCCTTTTAGATCTGAATATTGCAGATGACTATTTTAAAGCAAAACGTCAGGTAGAGGTAGTAGAGGAAGATTTAGAGCTTAAAGATAAAGAGTTGTATGATCTAAAGCATGAGTTAATTGCAGTCCAGATTAAATTAGAAAATGCAGAAAAGTCTTTAGAAAAATCAGTAAGAGCAGAGATTGAATTACAGAAAAAAATTGTCAAATTAGAAACAGAGCTGAATGAGAACAGAAAAAAGTAGGAAGAAGCTGTCTGATTGGCGGCTTTTTTACTTTATTCCCATGATCAATGAGCCAAATGCAAGAATGCAGGCATTCCCGCATTTGGAAATGGCGCAAGGGTCAGGTACTTTACAGCAAGCTGTGTGGGGGTATTTAACTAAATAGATGGGAGTTCTTATGAATATAGAATTATTAGCACCCGCAGGATCTTATGAGGGTTTGCTTGCTGCCATTCATGCAGGGGCAGACGCAGTTTATATTGGTGGAAGCAAATTTGGAGCAAGAGCATTTGCAGATAATTTTGATTCCGACAAATTAAAAGAGGCTATTGATTATGCACATCTACATGGATGTAAAATTTACCTGACAGTGAATACCCTCATAAAAGAAGAGGAATTCACAGAAGAATTATTTGAATATCTCAATCAATATTACCAATATGGCGTTGATGCTGTGATTGTGCAGGACATAGGGGTATTATCATTTATCAGAAAACAATTTCCGGATTTCGCAATCCATGCCAGTACTCAGATGACGATAACCGGTGCAGACGGTGCCAAATTTTTGGAGTCTTTGGGTGTTACCCGTGTTGTTATATCCAGAGAATTATCTTTAGGAGAAATTCGTAGTATCCATAGTGAAACCAGTTTGGAGATTGAGTGTTTCGTCCACGGAGCATTGTGTTATTGCTATTCCGGGCAATGTCTATATAGTAGTTTAATTGGAGGAAGAAGTGGCAACCGAGGCAGGTGTGCGCAACCTTGCAGACTTTCTTATGATGTATTATGGGAAGGAAAGAAAATAAATAAGAAAGAGCAAAGCTATGTCCTGAGTCCAAAAGATATCTGTACACTAGACATTATTCCTGCGTTAGTCAGGTCTGGTATTGCATCATTCAAAATTGAAGGTCGTATGAAAAAACCGGAATACACGGCCGGCGTTGTACGCATCTATAGAAAATATTTGGATTTATATTTAAAAGAGGGCAATAGGGGATATCATATTCGAGAAGAAGACCGCAGCGAATTATTGGATTTATATAATCGAGGCGGCTTTAGTAAGGGCTATTATGTACAAAAAAACGGCAAAAGCATGATATCCCTAACCCGCCCAAACCACCTTGGTACAAAAGCGGCAAGGGTACTGCGTACAGATAAAGATAACATAGTTTTGCAGGCACTAAAGACGCTAAATACAGGGGATTTGCTAGAGTTTACAAAGAGAAATGGAAAAGATAAATGTACGCATTCCTGTCCTTCTAAAGTATCCCCTGGTGAGAACTTAACATTGCAGGTAAAAAATATTTTAGGAAAAATGGATGATTCTAAATCAGATAAGAAAAAGAAAGAGAATGGGTTACTGCCATACGAGAAGGGACAGTTTATCTATCGTACACGTAATGTGCGTCTTCTAAAAGAGCTGAAAGAGACCTATGTCGATTTGCGAAACCAAGAAAAAATTAATGCTAAATTAATACTTTTGAAAGATATTCCTGCTATACTAGAAATAAATTTAGGCGAATATCAGGTAATAGTAGAAGGAGATATACCTATCTTAGCCCAGAATCAGCCATTAACAAAAGAAAAATTGAGTAAACAATTACGAAAGACTGGGAATACACCATTTATTATTGACAAATTGGAAATAAACCTAGATGAGAATCTATTTCTATCCATGCAAAGTTTGAATCATATCAGAAGAAAGGCTTTGAAGGAGTTGGAATTTAAGATTACATCCGTTTATAGGAGGGAGACTGTAGAGCCTATTTCCACTGGACCAGAGACAAATATTAGAAATAGCAGCCGTAACATGAAGAATCATATATCTGTAAATCATCAGCATAAATACAATCTATCCAATAAACAGGTGAAAAATGACAAACTTCATGCAAATATGGGAGTCCGGGAAGTAAACGTATACATGGAGAAACTTGCATATTTGGAAAGTCTGATCCAAATAGAGGACATTCGTACATTTTATATTGATTGTACGGCAATCCAATTTCCATTTGGAAATAGCGAATTAAGGGTATATTTAGAACAATGTAAATCATATAATAAAAAATGTTTTTATGTTTTTCCTCATATATTTAGAGAAGGAACAAGGGATATATATCGCGCAAGATGGAATGAATTTTTATCACTTGGTTTTGAAGGTGTTCTTATTAAGAATGTGGAGACATATC
>Ga0153997_1000054_pt1 | contig 36947 bp, 37 predicted proteins | sample TSNC081MetaG_FD_104750 | JGI IMG/M metagenome (GOLD analysis project Ga0153997, IMG submission 104750) | Attine ant fungus gardens microbial communities from North Carolina, USA - TSNC081 MetaG | ecosystem: Host-associated > Fungi > Mycelium > Unclassified | place: USA: North Carolina, Lumber...
CAGAAAACACAATCCAGAAATCCGGTTATGAATATCCGGTAGCGCTCTCTCTGGAAAATACATATTTTCCTGCCAAGACCTATGGAGATATGACCTTCCCCCGCGGCACCTACCGAGCCCTTCGGGTGCAAATCGGTGAGGCAAAAGGCCAAAACTGGTGGTGTGTGCTGTATCCCCCTCTCTGCTTTACCGACGCTGTCCACGCCGAAGTACCGGAGACGTCTAAAAGTACGCTGAAAAATGTTCTGGAGGAAGAGGATTATATTCTATTGGAACAGGACGTGGAAGTACGCTTCTGGCTATTGGATGCGCTAGGGGAGATTTTTCACTAAAAAAGAGGCGGTACCGCCTCTTTTTATATTACGATTAGGGCGTCAAAAGGTATTGTACGCCATGATAGCCACGGATTTAGCACGTCTCCGGTTCGGGGTATTCCATGCCAAAGGTCTCTGCCGTCATAGACTGAATTACTTGAGGCTCCAGAGGTCTGTCGGAATAATCCGTAGGAACGGAAGCAATCTTATTTACTACGTCCATTCCCTCCGTCACCTTGCCGAATGCCGCGTAGGAACCATCCAAATGTGGGGATGTCTCGTGCATTAAGAAGAACTGCGATCCGGCAGAGTCCGGATGCATCGCTCTTGCCATGGACAGTACGCCCGGCGTATGCTTCAGCTGGTTTGTAAATCCATTCTGAATAAACTCACCTTTAATCATATAGCCGGGGCCGCCGGTACCGGTACCCTGAGGGCAGCCTCCCTGAATCATAAAGCCCGGAATGATCCGGTGAAAGGTAAGTCCATTGTAAAAGCCCTTTTGCACCAGACTTAAAAAGTTATGAACCGAGTTAGGGGCAATCTCCGGATAGAGCTCCGCCTTCATTACGTCTCCGTTTTCCATTGTAATTGTAACAATTGGATTCTGTGTCATTGTATTTATCTCCTTCTTCTCTTCTTATTTGAACCCCTCACGTGCAAAAGCGTTTCCGAAGGGCATCTAGCATTTCTTTAAAAGCTTCGGCCGCCGCCTCTGGCACCTCCGCCTCCGGAACGGCTACCATGACCTCCGCCTCCGTGAGAGCCTCCGCCTTGGTTTGGCTTCGGACGGGGAACCCGTGTTACGGTTGTACGGATATACCGATCCTGCTGCTGTAGGATTCTCCGCTCCTGACTGGCATAACTTCGCCGCATTGCTTCCGGGGACTTATGTCCCGTGCTTTTCTTCATAATGAACACAATGACTCCAGACAGAACCAGCGCCATCAGCAGATAGACTCCCAGATTTCCCGCAGACAGCGTCTTGCGGTCCCCATATTCTTTTACCCCGCTCAGGAACTCCTTACAGGCACCGTAATAATTGCTGTCTTTAAGCAAAGCTGTCAAGCCGTCATACATCCGCTCAATTTCCGCATCGGTGTACTCACTATCTGCGATCCCATAGGTAAAGAGCTGCGCTATCCGGTTATCCATATCGACCAAAAGCATAATACCGCTTCCGCCGGCCCTCTCGTACCCGAAGGAATGGTTCTTATAAAAAGCTTCACCATAATTCGCGCTAGTCATTCCCTGCGCGTCATCTATCAGTACAATAATGACATCGACTTCATAAGCTTTTGCAATCTTCACGGCATCCGCCTGCAGCGTCTCTGCCTGCTCTGTCTGAAGCAGACCCGCTTCATCATACACCTTCTGCTCCTCCTGATTAAAGGCACAGGTAATCAGAATCAGCATTCCTGTCAGAACCGTCGTCAAAATCCGCTTCATACTAACCCTCCTATCAGTGTAAACACCCCAAAGAGGGCTGCAGACATTCCTGCAAACCAAGCCGCCATCTTCATCCGGCTGGCAGGCAGGGTGCCGATCAGCTTACCGGTCTGCCCGTTCATTGCCAGCGTATACGCTTTATCCTTATAACGATAGGTTAACATCCAAACCGGAAGCAGTACATACTCTTCGTCATAGGTATCCATCCGGATCTCCTGGTTCGCGACTCGCGTGGTAGAATAGCCATTAATGGTGCCCATGGCTTCCTGTATAACGGTCTTTTGTACCTTATCCTTCACCCGCGCCTCCAGCTCTGACGCGCCTAAATCATATTTATCCGCCTGAAAGCCCGCCAGATAAGGCATATAAAACGTCTGCAGGTTCTCCTGCTGGTATGGCTCCAAAGCATCCATTGCGGAATCCGGCATACGGGTAGAGGCATCTGCCGGAATCTTATCAAAGGATGATTTCACCTCCCGGTACACGTCATAATGCTCCGTAATGGTTTCAATCCAGTCTCCCAATGTCCTCTTATGTATCTTCGTGCAGTTGGCACGAATACGCACTTCCGCACTAATATCATATAACCAGAACGGGATATACATCCCGACAACTCCATCCAGCATACTCTGGCTCCGGAAGGCGTTCGGAGTAAAGATCCCTTTTCTCGTCCAGCTGCGGAAAAGCTCCTTTGCTTTTTCACGTGAAATCCGGAAAGGAATGAGCCTCGTCGGCTTCCATTTCCCTTCCAGCCGTGCTTCCATTAAGTTTGGGGTGGCGCAAAATGCGCAGATGGTCGCCGCCGTATTGTCATCCGTAATCATCTCAGCTCCGCAGCTGTTACAATGATATACTTTATAATCTTCACCATCACCTTTACCTGCCACATCCATCACTTCACAGGAAGTGCCGCAGTGCTCACACAGCATCCTGCCGCTGTCTATATCATATGCCAGCGAAGCTCCACAGCTCGGGCACGGATATTGTACTGCCATAATGCCTCCTCTATTTTAAACACATACACATTTCTTTTATCATACCAAAACTCAGAGCATCTGTCCATTCATAAACTGTTCATATAACTTTAAAGATTCCTTTACACGCTACACATTGTTTTTTAACGTTTACTCTCTATACTAAATTCATAGCATAAATCATTTTTTTCATAATTTGAGTCGAGAAATCGACTCCCTCCCTTTTTTCATATTTCATGGAAAGACCTGCTTCCAGAGCAGGTCTTTTGTTTTTAAAGATCTTAATTTTATCGAAAAATCCCGGCCTACTCCAGTTTGTTAGATTTTTTTTATATTTTTTTTACAACCTTTATGTATCCTTAAGTGAGTGGACATAATTTGGTCACGATTCTTTTGTACAATATACTTAGCAACAGCAAGTTGCGATTCATAGTTTTTCCGATAAGGTATTTGTCTCATCCACAAAACCTTATCACCCCTCTCCTTTCTCACAAAAAGAGCCTGCCGTACGGCAGGTTCTTTTTGTGATTCTGTACTTATACCTCAAAGAGCATATCCCCATAGGACGGGAATGGCCACATCTTCTTCTCTACAATATGTTCCAGCGCATCCACCGGCATGCGCAGTGCTTCCATCGCAGGCAGTACCTGCCTGTAGAACAGCCCTGCTGCTTTAGCAACGTCTGTCTCGCTACTGGCTTCGGCATCTGCTTCCTCCAGCGCTGCTGCCGCCACCTTAGCTTCCGATAAAAGTGCCGAACACTCCAGCAGCAGTTCCTTCTGTACGCTTACATCCGCCTCCGGACAAGCAGCCGATACCTTCCCCAGAGACTCTGCCAGCTTCGTGTTAAAACCAATTACAGCCGGGATAATCTGCTTATTGGCCATGTTTACCATCGCTTTTGCCTCTATATTAATCTGTTTAATATAGGACTCATAATTGATTTCTGCACGAGCTTCCAGCTCAGTCCTCGTAAATACGCCAAGCTTCTCAAACATCGCTACCGCATCATCCTCTAACAGCGCGGGAATTGCGTCTACCATACCGGCGATATTGGGAAGGCCTCTGCGCTCTGCCTCTTCTACCCACTCCTGTGAGTATCCGTTTCCATTAAAGACCACCCGCTGATGCTCCATGGCATATTCTTTGATCATATCGTGTTCAGCGGTCAGTTTATCCTCCGCTGCTTCAATGCGCTCCGCTGCTTCAAGGAAAGCCTCTGCCACAATGCTGTTCAGCACCGTATTCGCACAAGCAATGGAATCGGAAGATCCCACCATACGAAACTCAAATTTATTACCGGTAAAAGCGAAGGGCGATGTCCGGTTCCGGTCTGTCGCATCCTTAGAAAATCTCGGCAGATATGCCACACCGGTAATTAAGCGTTCGCCCTTTTTACTGTGGGTCGCTTCCCCAGTCTCAATCAGCTGGGTCAGCACATCCTGCAGCTGCTCTCCCAGAAATACGGAGATAATGGCCGGCGGCGCTTCCTGCTTACCCAGGCGGTGGTCATTTCCCACACAGGCTGCCGAAACCCGCAGCAAAGAGGCATGCTTATCGACCGCCCGCAGAATGCACATCAGGATTAACAGAAACTGCACATTCTCATGAGGCGTCTTACCGGGATCCAGCAGGTTCATACCATCGTCGGTGGTCAAGGACCAGTTGTTATGTTTACCGGAGCCGTTTACGCCGGAAAAGGGCTTCTCATGAAGCAGACAGGCCAGTCCCTGACGGGTCGCCACCTTCTTCAGCGTCTCCATAACCACCTGATTCTGATCGGTTGCGACATTTACCATCGAGAAGATAGGAGCCAGTTCGTGCTGAGCCGGAGCCACCTCGTTATGCTGCGTCTTGGCCGGAACGCCCAATTTCCAAAGTTCTTCATTTACATCCTTCATGTAAGCGCCGATGCGTTCACGGATGCTTCCAAAATAATGGTCCTCCAGCTCCTGCCCCTTTGCAGGCATGGATCCAAACAACGTTCTGCCGGTATAGACCAGATCTTTTCTCTTAAGGAATTTCTCCCTGTCAATCAGGAAATACTCCTGCTCTGCTCCTACGGATGCCATTACCTTCTTTGTGGTTCTATTCCCCAATGCCCGCAGCAGGCGCATGGTCTGGGTATTAACCGCCCCCATGGAACGCAGCAGAGGCGTCTTTTTATCCAGTGCTTCTCCTGTATAAGAACAAAATGCCGTCGGAATACACAGGATCACACCGGCAGCGTCCTCCTTCAGGAATGCAGGGGAAGTACAGTCCCAGGCAGTATAGCCTCTTGCCTCAAAGGTAGCGCGCAGTCCGCCGGAGGGAAAAGAAGAGGCATCCGGCTCACCCTTAATCAGCTCTTTGCCGGAAAACTCCATGATTGTCTTACCTTCCGGATTTGGGATTCCGATAAATGAATCATGCTTTTCTGCTGTTATACCTGTCAAAGGCTGGAACCAATGAGTATAATGAGTAGCTCCGTGTTCAACCGCCCAGTCCTTCATGGCGTTTGCCACCACTTCCGCAGTAGCGCTGCTTAATTCAGAGCCCTCCTGAATTGTCCTCTCTAAATCTTCATAAACCTTCTTCGGCAGATACTGTTTCATCATGGCATCGTTAAAGACACGACTGCCAAAAATCTTCGTCACATTCACAGTTTCTCTCATAGACCTATCCTCCCAGGAAAAACAATATTTTCTAACATACACTATTTTGCTTTGATTTGCAAGTGACCGCAAAAAAATTCGCAAAGGAGCCATACATAATACCCCTTTGCGAATGGTTTTAAGACTTCCGTTTTATTCTATGCTTCAAGCTTTTCCTACAGAACCAAACAGGGTTAGCTTCTCACGAACGGTCTCCTTAATGGCTTCAGCTCCGGGCGCCAGCAGCTTACGGGGATCGTAGCCCTTGCCTTCCAGATCCTTGCCTGCTTCGATATATTTACGGGTAGCAGCCGCAAAGGATAGCTGACACTCTGTATTCACATTGATCTTTGCCACGCCAAGAGTAATCGCTTTCTTAATCATATCTTCCGGAATTCCGGTTCCGCCGTGCAGTACCAGCGGCATATCGCCTACTCTGTCTTTAACAGCTTCTAATGTCTCAAAGCTCAGTCCCTGCCAGTTTGCAGGATATTTTCCATGAATGTTCCCGATGCCGGCTGCCAGGAAATCAATTCCCAGATCTGCGATCATCTTGCACTCATCCGGATCTGCACACTCACCCATTCCGACTACGCCGTCTTCCTCGCCGCCGATGGAGCCGACTTCTGCCTCCAGAGAAATGCCCCGCGCCTTACAGGCTGCTACGATTTCCTTTGTCTTCGCTATATTTTCCTCAATCGGATAGCTGGAGCCGTCAAACATTACCGATTTAAAACCGGCTTCAATACACTGATAGCAGTGATCATAGCTGCCATGATCCAAATGAAGGGCAACCGGTACCGTAATCTTCAGGCACTCGATCATTCCGTTTACCATACCAACAATGGTCTTATAACCGGCCATATATTTTCCTGCGCCCTCGGATACGCCCAAAATAATGGGGGACTTCAGTTCCTCGGCAACCAATAATACAGATTTCGCCCACTCCAGATTATTAATGTTAATCTGTGCGACGGCATATTTTCCTTCTTTTGCTTTCTGCAGCATTTCTTTTGCTGAAACTATCATGGCAATCTCCTCCTTATATGGCACTGCGTGCTTACGAAATTATTATAACCGATCTTATAGGAAAAGGGAAGTCCCATTTACCAGATCCAGGTAAATAGGACTTCCGGCTATTCCATTAAAAAAAGATCGTTCAGGCAGCACAGAGCCTCGTTGTAATCCTCTTTCCAATTCTCCTGTTTGCGGAAAATGGCTTCCAGGCGATCCAGTTGTTTCTTCCCATAGGGGCGTTTGATTTTCTTAATCCTGCGATCCAGCTTGCTGAATTCCTTGTCAATCCGCTTCCACTCCACTGAGAGACGCATATAGAGATCCAGACGCTCCACATACCGGCCCACCTTCATCAAATTCCGGTGTTCTTCGTCCTCCACCTTATCATCTACGCAGCCCCAGAATGCATAAAACTGGTCGATTACCTTCTCATACTGGGAAATCCGGTCACAGTCTCCCTTGCACTTCTTCATGACGGCATGAGCTCTCTCCAAATACAGAAGCGTGCGTTCTCCGATTTCCTCCGACACCGTAATCGCACTATCGTAGGCCCGGTCAATACTACTGGCCACCGAATCCGGATTGCTCCGGTCGTAGAGATATCCCTGGACGAACTTCTCCTGATTAGAATATACATTCGGAATCCCCAGCTTTTTACAGAACTCTACGTAGGAATGCGGACCGTCCTCCGGCAGCGCTCCATAATAGGAGTAGAATATCTCCAGTGTTGTAAACACCCTTTCACTATAGCGGCCCAGCCAAAATAGCGTCTCCGCCTTTTCCAAAGAATTATTGCTCATGTCTTGTCTCCTCCTGGATTAATCTCAATACACACGAATCAAACTGGAAATTTCCTTAACCATTGACATCTCCTTCAGAATCGTCAACGCATCGCGGAAGTGCTGTTCCAGTACCTGGTCCGTAATCACCACCAGTTCCGCAGCAGCGGTCTTCCGGGTCTTCTGTACCACCTGGGCAATGCTAACGTCGTTATTGCCCAGCACACCGGCAATCCCTGCCAGCACGCCAGGGCGATCCTCTACCTGCAGCCGCAGGAAGAAGCGGCTCTCGGTGGCCTCAATCAATTTCACCGGCAGGTTCTTATAGCAGCCGCAGGAAATCCGGCCGGTACATCCCTTAAGGATATTTCGTACCACGTCGATTACGTCTCCCATGACAGCACTGGCTGTGGGAAACTCACCGGCTCCCCTTCCCATAAACATCGCGTCGTCCACTGCATCCCCATGGACAAACACGGCGTTAAACACATCCTTAACCGAAGCCAGAGGATGGGTCTCGGGAATCAGCATCGGGTGTACCCGCACCTCAACACCGGTCTCCGTATGCCTGGCCACGCCCAGCAGTTTTACCACATAATTAAATTCCTTTGCATAACGGATATCTCTGGCCGTAATTTTAGTAATTCCTTCTATATATACATCCGAGAAGGTAACCCGGGAATTAAAGGCTATGGATGCCATAATCGCGATCTTGCGGCCGGCATCCAGGCCTTCCACATCCGCCGTCGGATCCGCTTCCGCGTATCCCAGTGCCGTAGCTTTCGCCAGAGCTTCCGTATAATCCATACCTTCATCGGTCATTTTGGTGAGAATATAATTCGTGGTGCCATTAACAATTCCCATAACCTCCGTCAGGTTATTGCCTGCCAGACACTGCTTCAGCGGTCGGATAATTGGAATGCCGCCTGCTACGGAAGCCTCAAACAACAGGTCACAGCCAGAGGCTTCTGCCGCCTCCATCAGCTCCTTGCCATACTCGGCCATCAGGTCCTTATTCGCCGTTACCACATGCTTGCCTGCAAACAAAGCTTCTATAATGTAGGTTCTGGCCGGTTCAATGCCTCCCATCAACTCAATCACAATCTGAATCTCCGGATCCGTCAGAATCTCCTGCCAGCTGTCCGTCAGCAGCTTCGCATCCACTCCCTGTCGGACTTTTGACCGATCCCGTACCAGTATTTTCGCAATGTCCAGGCAGGCCCCCGCTTTACGGGGCAGCTCCTCCCGCTGCCGTTCCACCAGCTTATATACGCCGCCACCTACGGTTCCTGCCCCCAAGACGGCACATTTGATTATTGGAATTGATTCCATTGGCTTGGCCTCCCATATGCTCGAACTAGTGTATTTGATTATACCATGGCCATCCCGAAAATGCCAGTACCGTTTAGACACCTCCTTATAATATTAAAACTTGCAAATCATCATTTTTAATCCTGCAAATAAAAATAGTCTTGAATTATCAGAGAAAGTCCTTTATAATTAAAAATTATCGGAATTTCCTTCTTTTTTATATTAGGTAATTCCGCATGAATTCCATTAATTTCCAGTTTCATTTAATCACTATTTACGTTATTATATAATATATCTTTAGAGGAGGCACACAATATGAAGTATGAAATGACCAAAGCAGAAACAAGGGTGATGCTTGCAATTTGGTCAGCAGATCACGATATGGCTTTGCCTGAAATTATGCAAATTGCAGAGTCACTGTTTCACAATGACTGGAAACCCCAAACCGTTTCCACATTTTTAACACGGCTGGTTCATAAGGGTTTTCTGAACATGTACCGCCGCGGGCGCGCATTTCTGTACCAGCCACTGGTCAGCAGAGAACAAGGCTTCCGCAGTACCATTATGGACTTTGCGGAGCTTTGGTGCGGCGGCGACATGGACGCCTTCGCCCAAGAAGTTCAAAGTCTGGTCTAACCGCTCATCCATTTCGGATGAATGCCAGTGTACCGGCTCATTTATACTTGACCTAACTGAACAGAATAAATGAGTCGGTACACCAGTGTACCGTCCAACTCATAGTTAGCAAACCGTACTTCCTGTCCTATGGATAGGAGGCTCTTTTTATTGTCTTTGCCTCCAATTATGTAAAATGTTTTCTCGCGATCGGATGATCCTTTTCCTGAATAGATTAATATAATAAAGATAGACTATTTTTTATAATTGATTTGAAATTCGGGGGATATTAGAATGAATACTTTTAATAATGGATCCGCTAGAGCAGGTACGGCAAAACATATACGGAATATGATGCTTGGTCTGGATGCACCGGTCGAGCTTGGCAATAAAACAAAAGCGTCGGCAATTAATCTGGATAATGCCGCTACCACTCCGGCTTTTAAAAATGTGGTGCAGGAAATCCACAAGGAACTGCTGTATTACAGCTCCATCGGCCGCGGTATGGGACAGAAATCGGAACATACGAATGAGGTTTATGATAGCGGACGCGACACCGTGCTGGACTTCGTCGGAGCAGACAGCACCCATTACACCGTTTTTTATGTAAACAATACTACAGATGGAATGAATAAACTTGCTTCCGCACTAATTGACAGCCACCGGGATATGGTCCTCACCACGCGGATGGAGCACCATGCAAACGACTTAACCTGGCGGCTGCGCGCGAGAACTGTATATACGGAAGTCGATAAACAAGGGCGGCTGATTCTGGAGGATTTTGAACGAATTCTCCGCAGACTAAGGGGGCGGGTTAAATATGTGTCCGTAACAGCGGCCTCCAATGTCACCGGCTATGTAAACGATGTCCACCAAATTGCCCGAACCGCGCATAAATACGGGGCAAAGATCATTGTAGACGGGGCACAGATCATAGCCCACCGAGCCTTCCGTATGACCGGGGATTGTCCGGAGGAAAATATTGACTTTTTGGTTTTCTCCGCTCACAAGATGTACTCTCCCTTCGGAGGCGGTGCCGTGGTAGGGCTGACGAAGGAGCTGAACCGGCATGTCCCGCGGTTCTATGGCGGCGGTATGATTGAAACCGTAACGGACCGGAAGGTTTTTTTTACCGACTCTCCCGATCTCTATGAAGCAGGCTCCCCAAATTATCCGGGAGTGGTGGGAATGCTTCGATCAATGAAGAATCTGCAGAGTCTTGGCTTTGACTATATCGAGGCCCATGAGCAGCGTCTGCTAGGAATGGCACTGGATGGACTGCGCCAAATCCCCGGCGTCATTCTTTATGGGGACAGTATCCATTATACAGACCGGGTGGGTATTCTCGTCTTCACGCTGCAAGGCATCGATAATGAAACCGTATCCCGCCTGCTGGCAGAATACAGCGGAATTGCCGTCCGCCACGCGGCATTCTGTGCCCATCCCTATGTCCGCCGCCTTACCGGAGACCTCACGGTCCGCACCGGCAGCGACGGAACTCCTCTCCCGCCGGAAGGGCTGGTGCGGGTCAGTTTTGGAATTTATAATACGGAAGCCGATGTACAATGCCTTGTGAATACGGTAAAACAGCTGCTGGAAAGCCACAAGGAAAAATCGATTGCTTGTAATAACTCTTCTAATGGCCGGAGCGAAAGACGATGTGTATGTGATCGCTGCTAAGTCCATCTTTAGCATCGCGAAGGATCCCATGTAAGGGCTAAGCACCAAGATTTACGCTTGCTCCAGTATTACGTGGAATTCTTCGCTTTGCTCAAAATGACAGAGGATTTTCTCCTCTCCACCACCCTTTCTTAAATATTCCACATTTTTTTTTAGTATGTCAAAAAATTTTTTAGAACTATGTTGCCCTGCTCCCACTTACCTGTTATAATTGAAGCACTAATAAACAGATCGTTTTCGAAAAACTCTTAAAGAGGTCAGAAAGGAGCGTATCAGGATGGTGCAGAAACGCAAAAAGCAAATTGCTATCGTTCAATGTTCCGGCGGAAGCCGTGCGGCGGAAGAGGTTCCGCGGAGTACGCTCTCCGGAGATTGCAGACAGACTGCAGAGGGATGTCCGGAGGAAAGGGTACAATGTAAATGGGGATGTCCGGGAGATGGCCGCTGCATGGCAGCCTGCAAGTTAGGAGCAATTTTTATTAATGACCACGGGGTGGCCCAGGTGGACCGTGAGAAATGTAAAGGATGCGGCTTATGTGTAAAAGCCTGTCCGAAGGGCCTGATCCAGATGATCGCTCCGGAATACACGATCTTCCCTCACTGTGCCAGCCTGGATACCGGAGCCGAGACCCGGAAGGCATGCAGTGTAGGCTGTATCGCCTGCCGCATCTGTGAGAAGAACTGCCCGGCTGACGCGATCAAGGTAGCGGACAATCACGCCATTATCAATATGGAGCGCTGTATTGCCTGCGGCATGTGTGCTGTCAAATGTCCACGGGGTACTATTCTGGATGCAGATCAGATTTTTACCGCTAATGCTTAAGACCTATATTACCATAGGAGGTAAATGAAATGGAAGCAACCTATAGTTTTACAGTGAATGGAACCTTATGCCACACCAGCCAGGATAAACCGCTGCTGCGGTATCTGCGGGACGACCTCCATCTGCAGTCGGTCAAGGACGGATGCAGCGAAGGTGCCTGCGGAACTTGTACGATCGTGATTGATGGCAAAGCCGTTAAGTCCTGTGTGTTGACGACCAAGCGGGCCGCCGGCAAAAATATCATGACCGTAGAAGGCCTGAGTGAACGTGAACAGGAGGCCTTCGTCCATGCCTTCGGTAAGAAGGGCTCTGTGCAATGCGGCTTCTGCATTCCGGGAATGGTCATGGCCGGCAAAGCATTAATTGACCGGGTACCGGATCCCACCGAAGAGGAGATTAAGACAGCTCTGAAGGGAAACATCTGCCGCTGTACCGGCTATAAGAAAATCATTGAAGGAATCCAGCTGGCAGCAGCGATTCTGCGGGGCGGCGAGCAGCTTGACGAGACCCTGGAAAAAGGTGATGAATACGGCGTAGGCAACGGTGCGTTCCGGCTGGATGTCCGTGAGAAGGTTCTGGGCTGCGGCGAATACACGGATGACGTGGAAATTGAAGGCATGGTACATGGCTCGGCAATACGGTCCAAATACCCCCGTGCGCGGGTAGTGGATATCGATGCTTCCACAGCCCTGGCAATGCCTGGTGTTCTGGCTGTGCTGACAGCCGGGGATGTCCCGAATAATAAGGTCGGACATATTCAGCAGGACTGGGATGTTATGATTGCCAAAGGCGATATTACCCGGTCTGTGGGAGACGCCATTTGCCTCGTAATCGCCGAGACGGAGGATATTCTGGCCGCCGCTAAGAAACTGGTCAAGATCACGTATAAAGAGCTGGAGCCGATACGCAATGTTCACGAGGCGATGGCCGAGAACGCTCCGAAGCTCCACGAGAAGGGAAACCTGTGCCAGACCCGCCATGTGACCCGCGGCGATGCGAAGACGGCACTGGCGGGATCCAAATACGTCGTCACCAAAAGCTACCAGACACCATTTACGGAGCATGCTTTCCTGGAACCGGAATGTGCCGTTGCTTTTCCTTATAAGGACGGCGTTAAGGTCTACACCTCCGACCAAGGCGTCTACGATACCCGTCATGAAATTGCCATTATGCTGGGCTGGGAAGCAGACCGGATCGTAGTGGAAAATAAGCTGGTGGGCGGCGGTTTTGGAGGAAAAGAAGATGTGTCGGTACAGCACCTTGCCGTGTTGGCAGCTTTACATGTAAAACGTCCGGTAAAGGTGAAACTCAGCCGTCAGGATTCCCTGAACTTCCATCCTAAGCGTCATGCAATGGAAGGAACCTTCACCTTGGGCTGTGATGAAAATGGGATTTTTACCGGCCTGGACTGTGAAATTTGTTTTGATACCGGTGCCTATGCATCTCTGTGCGGCCCGGTACTGGAACGTGCCTGCACCCACTCGGTCGGCCCCTACTGCTATCAAAATACGGACATCCGGGGCTTCGGGTATTATACCAATAACCCTCCTGCCGGTGCTTTCCGAGGATTTGGAGTATGCCAGAGTGAGTTCGCTCTGGAATCAAATATTAACTTGCTCGCAGAGATGGTGGGCATCTCTCCTTGGGAGATCCGTTACCGGAATGCCATTGAACCCGGGAAGACCCTGCCTAACGGACAGATCGCAGACTGTTCTACCGCTCTGAAAGAAACCTTAGAAGCAGTGAAAGAGGTATATGAGAGCAATCCCGGCAGAGCCGGTATCGCCTGCGCGATGAAGAACGCCGGCGTCGGCGTAGGACTCCCGGATAAGGGGCGCGCAAAGCTGGCAGTGAAGGGCGGCATCGTGGAGATCTATTGTGCCGCTTCCGAAATTGGCCAGGGATGTGCTACGGTCTTCGTACAGGTAGTGAGTGAGACCACCGGATTACGTAAAGACCAGATCCGCAATATGGGGTGTAACTCAGAGCTTGCCCCTGACTCAGGGACCACCTCCGGTTCCCGTCAGACACTGATCTCCGGTGAAGCAATCCGTATGGCTTCTATAGATCTCCTGGCTGCTCTGCAGGAAGCCGGCGGCGACATGAGCCAGCTGGAGAGCCGCGAATTCTTCGCTGAATTCTTCGATCCCACGGATAAGCTGGGGGCGGACGTTCCAAATCCTAAGAGCCATATAGCCTATGGTTTTGCTACCCATGTGGTGATCTTGGACGACAATGGTCAGGTCAAGGAAGTATACGCTTCCCATGATTCCGGCAGAGTCGTGAATCCAATCTCTATCCAGGGCCAGATCGAAGGCGGTGTCCTGATGGGACTTGGTTATGCGCTGACCGAGGACTTTCCGCTGAAGGATTGCGTTCCTCAGGTTAAATTCGGCACGCTGGGACTGATGCGGTCTACCCAGATTCCAGATATCCACGCCATCTACGTGGAGAAGGAAGAGCTGCTGCCCTTTGCTTATGGAGCCAAGGGAATCGGAGAAATCGCCACCATTCCTACTGCCCCGGCAGTACAGGGTGCCTATTACGCGATGGACGGTGTATTGCGGACGAAGCTGCCAATGGACAATACCTATTATTCAAAGAAAAGATAATTTTCAAAATGCATAACTTTAAATAAAGAGGATAGGGCTGCATCAGGCAGGCCCTATCCTGTTTATTTAAAGCTGAAATACATTTAACCGATGAAGTGCTCTGGTCGAGGCGATGTAGAGATGCTGACGGTCTGTAATATTTACGATCAGCACACCGTCGAATTCCAGGCCCTTCGCCATATATAGCGGAATCGTAAACACCTTGGACTTAGGGCTTTCGCCGTTATCCTTCACGGCCGAGATTTCCATCTGCTCCGGCAGCTTTTTTGACAGACGCTTATGCAGTTCATTCGCGGCCTTTTGGTTCTCACAGATCAAGGCAATGGATTCATAGCCGCCGTTTAGGCAAGTCTCCACTTCCCGCAGGATAAACTGATCCAGCTCATTTACCGTCTCTGCCTTGTAAATCTCCGGCGGAACGCCATCCCGGCAAAAGCTTTCTACATTTGCAGGGTTCTCCAGAAATCCTGCCGAGAACTCCAGAATCTGCCGGCTGCAGCGGAAGCTCTTATTCAGGGTCACCAAAAGGGATTTCGGTCTGTCCAGAATCCGGCTGATCTGGTCATAAAAGTCCATGGTCACCTTCCGGCTGATTGACTGGTTAATATCCCCCAAAGCCGTATAATTTGCCCGTGGATACAGGACCTTCAATATTTCAAAATGCAAAGGTGTGTAATCCTGTACCTCATCGATAATCACCTGTTTAATCGTCCTGCACTCTTCTCCCGGCCCGGTCAGCAGCAATTGCAGAAAGCAGATGCATAAGGCATCCTCATACAGGATTGTTTTCTTACTCATATTGTCCCGGCTGTACGCAAAAACAGGACAATCCAATTGCGGATTGTTCAGCAGGCGGATATAAAGCTCTTTACCGCTTTTCGTATTCCGGTGACGGGCAGCATATTGCTTCATAATCTCCACAAAACCAGGCGAGGTCTTGTATTCAAAGCTTTTTTCCACAACGCCGCTTGTATCCTGACTTTCGGCTGTAAGTTCCAGAAAAGCCCGGTAGGACTGAAACTTCTTCTTTTTCGTGCAATTTTCAATAATTTCCTCAAAGATATAGGTCACAACATTTTCTTCCCCCAGCTCCGGCAGAACCCTGGAAATATACTGCTCAAACAGACTGTTCGGGGACAAAATTAAGATGTTATTCGCAAGAAGCTTTTTTGACAGGCCCTGGTACATTAAGAACGCCGCCCGGTGAAGGGCAACGGAGGTTTTACCGCTTCCTGCCGCCCCCTGCACCATCATAAGATCATTCGTCATATCCCGGATTATCACGTCCTGGTCCTTTTGAATGGTTTCCACGATGGCATGCATGGATTTGGATGCATTCTGACCAAGCAGCTGTTTTAGAAATTCGTCCATGATCTCCATCTCAGAATCAAAATAGTATTCCATCTGGCTGTCTTTAATTTCATACTGCCGCTTCAGACTGACCACGCCGTGTACCTCGCCGGCAGGCGAGTGAAAAGCCGCGTCTCCCAGTCCATACCGATAGAAAACACTGGCAATCGGTGAGCGCCAATCGTATACCTTAATGTCATAAGCCTTGTCACCCGTTAAGGTAAAGCGGCCAATATAAATTTGTTCCGGGACATCTTCCTCCTCAAACTGGAAATCAATCCTGGCAAAATAGGGCGCTAAGATAACCTTCTTAAGCCGGAGGGACTTCTGCTCCTCCATTTCAAAATCGGTAATTTGCCGTGCAATTTCATTTGCATATTGACTAAGCGCTACCAGCTCCTCAAACCCATCTCTGGAATACAGGTTTCCTACCTGATGAACAGCGTTTTCCCGCTGTTCTCTCTTTGCTTCCAGGATCTCCTGCTGCTTGTTCCGGCACCGCTCCTCTGATTTATCTAACTGATCCCGGGCAGTTTCCAAGATATATTCCAGATGTCTGATCTCCCCGAGTTCCATGATTTGATCCATATTACTACCCCTTTATAAGTTTTAGAGCCATACCCTTAGTGTCGTGTATCACTCATACCCACCTGGTCTTTGACAATGTACTACCCTAGAATTATAACTATATCACATGAATAAAGAAAAGAATAGACTTGTAATCGGATGTTTCGGAAATTCACACCGAATAATCTGCCCTTGTCTGCAAATAATAATGCCATTACCAGCAAGGAGGACAATCATGGCCAAAGATTCACAGCTTGATCCCAAACCAATTCGGAAGAAAAAGTCGAATGGCGGCCCCACCATGGCAGAAAGCGCATTAGACGGAGAGCGCCGCAATACGAAAAAGCAGTCTGGCAGCCGCCACAAGCCTGGCAGCGATAAATAAAAACACACAAAGGAGCAACTAATATGAATCGTGACAAACTCATCGCACAAGTTAAAAACGAATATGCTGAGATCGCCTCGTCTGATTCCCAGCAGCATTTCCATCAGACCACGACTGACATGACCCCTGAAGCCTATTATGAAAATCTGCTGAGCCAGGCAATCCGTGAAATCAACAAGGGAACCTTCGATTCCTTCGTATCCGGGAAGGAAATCGTGACTGCTATTGCAAATGATAAAACCTGGCTTCCGGAATGGAGAGAGCCAAACCAATGACCTCACCTGCTAATCTTCAAGCAGTAAATAATCCGAAATAATAAAAAACCGCTCCGTCCAGTATTGATATCCTGTGATATCAAATGGGCGGGGCGGCTTTTTATTATTGTCTGCACATTGTTTAGTGGCGGCGGTGTCTATCAAACAGTCTTCTGAAAAAAAGAATTCTTGTAAGGTCTCTTAGATTAAAGTCTCTCCGACGATGATTCCTTCTTCGATCCCAATCTCGCTCCCAGTCTCTGTCCCTGCCACGATCACGGTCTCGATCTCCTCCTCTGAAATACTGCTGCGTCGCAACTGCATCCTCTCTGAATAACTCATGTTGGCCGTATTTATTCACAATGCTTTCGACATAACTGTCCAAATCATGAAGTGACTCCTGGCCATTCATTTGGTACATCGCTATTGCATTTTGAACTTCATCATCGATCCTTTGGTATAACTGGGGATAATAAACAGCAAAATCATAGATATCCATAAGAAATACTTCCTAAACGATTCATTAATTCATAATATGCCGCGATTTGAAAAAGGTTCATCATACTGGCGATCCGCATTCCGGCTTCGCAAAGCATATAATGGTTGACTTTTTGAACATCGTTCAGTATAATATGTTTGAACAATATTCAAGGGGGGAGGATAATATGAAGAATACCACGAATGTCAAAGACAACATCATAGAAGTGACAACTGAATTGATTGAACAATTTAAAGGTAATACAAAAAGCATTACCGCTCGAATGATTGCTGAAAGAGCAGGAGTCGGATTAGGATTGATAAATTATCATTTCGGCAGTAAGGAAAATCTAATAACCACTTGTGTTCAGCGGATTATTGGAAAAGTAATTGCAGGCTTTGATGTGAGCATAAAATACGACACAGATCAAAAGCGTTTGACAGCTTGGGCTACCTATGTTTTCAATTTTCTTTTTGACCACTCCGCTATTTCCCGCATCTCAATTTTAGGTGATTTACAGAACGATTTGGAAAACAGCAATTCGGTTTATACACAAAAGGGGTTTATGAACGCGCTCACAAAAGACATTCCAAATGAGGATAAGCCTTTATTATCATTTATGCTTACAGCATCCATGCAGGTGGCATTTTTAAGTAACGATGCCGCTAAAGGGTTAATGGGCTATGACTTCACGAAGCAAGAAGATCGAGCCGCTTATATTGAAAAGGTAGTGGATATTCTATTTGATGGCGGTAAAAGGAGGAGTTGTTATGAATAGAAAAATAGGTATGACAGTATCCCTCGTGAATGTTGCCGCCGTTGCAGGGTTTGCATGTTCAATGCTCCTAGGAACTAATTTTGGGAGCTACCTGTCTTCAATTTTTATCGCCTTAAGCTTTGTACCTATGATATGCTCATACGCCTTTTATGCGAAAAAGGAGAAGAAATTGGCGGGAATTGTTGCAACAGGATTTGCTGTCATGTATGCTACTTTAATTTCGTTGGTTTATTTTGCCCAGATGACTACTGTCCGAACGGGCGGATTAACAGCACAAGCAGCTGCCCTCCTTGATTTTCAACAATTCGGTCTGTTTTTTAATTATGACATGTTGGGATATGCTTTAATGGCACTATCTACTTTCTTTGTGGGATTAACTGTCTGCGTGAAATCCAAAACTGACAAATGGCTGAAAGCCTTACTATTGATACATGGGGTATTTTTCATTACTTGCTTTATTCTTCCCATGCTCGGTTTGTTTACACCCGATATGGCGGGAACCGAGTGGATCGGTACAGCCGTTTTAGAGTTTTGGTGCATATATTTTATACCAATCAGCATATTATCCTTTTTATACTTTTCAAAATGTGAAAATCATCGCAGGGAGGTCTGAATGAATAGGATTTATTGGGTTGCAGCCTGAATAATAGGGTTAATGCTGTTTTTGTCTACGAAATCTACTATTTTCCCATAGGTTTCAATGATTTGTTGTGCCGCGTCATATTGATCACCGAGTTCTTCCGACTTTTTGCTCTTAAAATATTTCACCAGCCCAAACATCAATAGCCTGTCAAAAGCTGTCATTGTCTTATAATCAAGCCTTCCTTGTAAGAGGAAAAGAGGGCTATTTTTCATTGACTCCAAAAAATTTCTGCTGATCAGCTCTGTCTTAATTTTCTCATCATTACCCGTTGCACCCACCGCAAAAATGATAATTTTCTTGCCTGACAGTTCGTTATGGATTTTTTTAATACCCGATAACCCTTGAATACTCCCGGCGTGTATTCTGCCGCCAAAAATAATCGTATTATAGTCTTCTAGTTTTGGAGCCGTTATTTCTGATACATCAAATAATTTGCCGCCGAGTTCCTCCGCAATCCAATTCGCATATTCTTTTGTGCTGCCATATTTTGATTTATAAATCACCGCCGTTTTATTCATGATCGTTTACTCCTTTATATTTTTTTTGCATCTCATTAAGGGTGTCATATAACTTTTGTAAATTCTGATTAAACACAACAATCTCATCATTACTAAATCCATTAAATAATTCGGTGATAAATTGTTCATCCTTTTCTTTGTTAGATAAACCGTATCTGAAACTTTTCTCGGTAACGATAAGACGGTTCGTTCTGCTGTCATTTGCATCTTTCTCGATTCGCAGAAAACCCTTTTTTTCAAGTTTGAGAGCAATTTGCTTAGTATTTTGATGTGAGCTTCCCATTTGACGAGCTAATTCACTTATTGTCGGTGGTCTGTCAAAAAACGTCGTTAAGACCGCTAAAAAAAACCATTGCTTTGTTGTAAGTTCGTCAAGATAACTCGTACCGATCGCTTCAAGTCTTGTTGAAATTAAGAACAAACTGCCGAAAATCATATACCTGTTATCAATCTCTTGCATATCAACACCCTTTCAATTCTAACAAAGGTAATATATTACCTTTGTTAGGTATTATATTACCTTTTTCTCGGGATGTCAATATGTTTTTTAACGGCCTTTTATTTACACGACCTTCTTATGCAAACCATGCCGATTGCAATAGGCATACAGGAAACCGTGCCCACGTTTGGCAAATCTCCCTTCTACATCCTGCTCCGGATACAGCTTAATCAGCTCCACATAATTCGCTGTAACATAAGCCAAAAATGAAATATAATGGCTTTTACTCATTTCATGCTGCATTGAGATATAATATTCTCCATCCACATTCTCTACGTTCATACCATGCAGCTGATCGGTTTCCTCTGCTTCAAGCTCCGGCAGTAAAATACCACAGCAGCTATAGGAACCATTTCCTGCCGCCTGTATCACATTCCCGCAGACAGGGCACACATAAAAGGAGACTTTTTTCATGTTGCCGGAACGGTTCTTGTTTTCTGTATATTCCCCCGTCAGCAGTTCTGCAAGGGATACTCCCAGCGAAGCCGCTAATTCGGTTATGATCCCTACATCCGGAAGACCTTTTCCGGTTTCCCATTTCGATATTGCTTTATCGCTGACACCCAAAATCAGCGCTAACTGCTTCTGTGTGAAGCCCTTTTTCTCCCGCAGTTCTTTAATCGTATTGCCCGTGACATAACCCATTGTTCTACCTCTTTCTTTTCTGATAGTGCAATCATACGCCACCAACCTGCTATATTCAACCTACGCACCGTAGAATACTTGTCCTCGCAAAATCCCAACCCACTCATTTCACCACAGAGTAAACCACATCGAACCAATCGATGTTTGCTTCCAATAAATCTATAAGCTCCTCGTCCATATAATCATATTCGTCAGGAATATTTAAGCAAATAACCTTTTTCCCTTGTAAAATTCCATTATACTTTTCTCTTATTCTACGAATATGCTTTTTCTCCATACAAAAAATAATATCTGCCCACCCTAGCAGTCCTGGTGTTACTTTTACTCTTGCATTTTTTTCCGTACCTGCCGAACGGACAGTATGACCATCTTTTCCCGCAAATATTTTTTCCGCCGTCAGGCTTCGTCTTTTATTCTGACTACAAAGAAATAGTATTTTCATAATGTTTTCCCGTTATCCTCCCAGCCAACGCTTAAACTCAGCTGCATCATTCCCAGACAAAAATGTTATTTTCTCCTGATTTCCCTGGCAAGTTTTTATGTGTGTGAGATAAACCGTTACCGAAGACGATTCATTACGCCTATTTTCCTTGGTTTCTTTAACAATAGATTCAATATAATCTCTATGATATATGATCAATCTCGCACCTGAAGAACACACAAACCATTCTTTTTTTGCTTGCTCCAGTCCATTATGCATTCTATCTTTATAACTCTTATGTATAATGAATTCCTGTTTTTTTAATTTAGTAATTCCTATAAATGGATAAGCATAGGAAAGTAGCGCCGCACAAATAAGTAAGCCAGTAAAAAGCCCCAAAAGCTCTCCTATTGTATAGATCACAACTGAGTCAGAGAAAAATGGGAAAATACAAAAAATAAGGATAATAATGATCGCTAAAAATAGAAACAATGGCGCTCCCGCCCTTATAAACCACCTGAAAGGTGATAGATTGTATAGTTCATCTATTTTTTTCTCTTTCTTCATGCACAAACCCCTCGTCAACAATATTTACAGATCATTCAGTTCAAATCCGCCTTGGTATATGGTACTTTTGGCTTGATTTCATAAAGGTCTGCACCGGTTACCTCTGTCAATGTCTTTGCAACCTCAGCTGTCACACCACTTGCCGAAAAATACGCTATTAATTTCTTACTCATAGTTTGCCTATGTTCCTATAAATAATTCGCAAGTCGTTTTCACTATATCACATCGGCTTTAAATTCTTCTCTAAACGATCCACCATCCATGCAAGGCGTTTGCCGCGTCCTGCGTCGGTCTTAGCATCAAAATACGCCCTGGTATAGGTCTTCTGTACAGATGGAGACATCCCCTGAAAATTTGTATATGCCTGTTTATATTCTTTCAGCAGCTCCGCTACTGATTCAATTTGTTCACTTGTAACCGATGACGGTTTCGCCGCATTATCCCATTGTCCATTTCTTTTGGCTTCCTTAACTTTTTCTCTGCCAAAATCCGTCATCAGACCGCGTGTCTCCAGACTTTTTACGATTGACTTATTTTTTTCCGACCATTTGCTGCCTTTTCTACGTGCAGAAAAATATTTAACATAGGAATGATCATCCACTCGTTTCATTAATCCGTCTATCCAACCAAAGCATAGCGCTTCTTCTAAGGCTTCGTTAGCTTTAAGTGTTATTATTTCGTCAGTCTTTCCGAACAGCAGCCAGACGCCATCGCTTGAGATACAATTATTCATCAGCCAAATCCGGAACTCTTCCCGTGTTTTAAAATGCAAAGGTTCGCTCATAATCCCCTCCTTTGAGCCACTACAACCATACGCCGGCTATTCTCATTGTAATCATTCCTATCATAATCTCCGAATATTTGTATATTTTCAAAGCCTGCCTCCAAAAGCAATCTCCTATAATCATCATCCAGAATGATTCTATACATAATGTCATATTGATTACTCTCTACACGACTTTCAGAGTGATACAAATCTAAAACATGGATGGTTTGAAATTGACGATCATGTTCTTTTACAAATATACGCGAAAAATCTTTTCTGTTTATAACGACTTCAATGGATGGCAATGACAATGTAAAATGTGTGGTTCCTTGCGTTAATATCAGCAACCCATTTTTATTTAGTCTGTTTCTTATCGATTTAAGTGCCATGACTAAATCTTCGTCTGTATGAAGATGTGGCAAAGCGGTTGAGAGACAAACAATAGCATCAAATGTATTTGTGTACTTCTGTTCTAAATATCTAAAATCACATTGACATAGAGGTATTGTTTTCCCATGTCTTTTCAGATTTTTATCCGCCACATCAAGCATTGATTCGGAGTAGTCCGAGCCGCTAACGCAAATTCCCATTTCTGAAAGCATATATAAATGTTGTCCTGTACCGCAGGCACAATCCAAAACGGTGTTTACATCGTATTGTATAAATAATGCTTCAAAAAATGATCTTTCATCTCCAAGATACTTTTCAATCTCACCAAATTCATCATAATCATATGCAAATTTCTCATATAAGTCTTTCATTAACTCCTCCTAATATAAACCGTTATGTATTGCCGCACCAAAACCAGCTCAACTAAGTTTCCAGCGTTTTAATTTTATGTCGAACTCATATACATCAAGGGCTAACACCACAGATTGGCCTTTTTCACTGAAAATAAATTCAATAACAGGAGAACCGCTAGCTTCTAAAAAATCTATGTTCACATGCTCCATCAATTTTTATGTTAGCATAGGCACGACGGTCTTTTGAAGAGCCAGCCTGACTCTTTTTTCAAATAAAAGCCCCTGTCTGATTTGATCGTCATTTTACCATAGTTTGGGGAAGATTTCCACAAAAAGCGGCACTATCAGCACGCGTCTCTCTTCTTCGCGGTTTACTGAGATATGGGGTGTCCCGGGGCCCAGCCTTATATGTGATTTCTGTCCGTCGGACCAAAGGTTTGCCTACATTATGCAAAGTCCATAGCTAAAAACCCCACATCTCGCGAAAAAACAATTGATATACTTTTCATAATCCAGCACGAGCCAATCCGCTAATTTCCGAAAAGGTCTATTGTGCTTTAAATATAAATTTACGAAGTTATGGCATAATTGCATCAACAAGATTAGACTTGTGGCGCAATACGATGTTTTATTTGTACTGTTCACTTTGTATAAATAAAGTGATATAAACCGTACTTGACTACATTTTCAAACAAATCTTTTACCATATTTTCATCCATAGTAAAGTTGCTGTCGTGCCACATTTCTAAAATTCGTCTGCTTCCGCTAATTGCATAGGCTTCCAATAAAAGCGCCTGCTCTTCCGTGATCTTACTTTTATTTCGCCATTCCGAAAATGTGCGTTCCTGCATAACTTTTTTAAGCACTTCATAACTTTTACTTGACCGACCAACCTGTTTTGCAAAAGAAAATAATTCAGGATTTTTCCGTACGCAATCAAACAGAGCGTCTACCATTGTGCGGGGATTTTTGTCATATTTGTAGAGTGAAAAAGCATACATAAATTTCTCAGCAAGCTCTTTTTCTAAAGCATCTACTAAAACATCAATATTTTCGTAATGTGAATAGAAGGTACAACGATTGATATCGGCACGTTTGCATATATCTATAATGGTTATTTTGTCGAAAGGCATCTCTTTCAACAGAGTTAAAAAACTATCCTTAATAAGTTTAATTGAACGTCGAACACGCTTGTCCGTATTTTGCTGATTCATAAAAATTTCTCCGTTTCTATACATATTTTATATAATATGTTGGTTATCATACAGATTAGAAAAATCTGACTATTGACAATAATACAAATGTATTTTATCATACATGTGTTGGTTTGTCAACCTCGTGTTTTTAATCGAAAAAATAGAAATCAGAATGTGTAAAGGAGAGTTTATTATGGAAGGTAATGAGTTAAGACCGAACAAAGTGGGCAATATTGTGCGGTGGGCGGTTGTCGCGCTATATGCGGTTATAATTTGGTTTGTTGGACACAACCCCGGCGCAGTACCAGGATTAGTAATTTTTCTTGGGTGGACTTTAATGTTGTTACACGCACCCAAAAGGTACGGTTGGAAAAATACGCTTATTTTTATGGCAGGAGCGTATATTATAAGTACCTTTATGGAAGCAATGAGTGTTGCTACAGGATTTCCCTTTGGACCATACGACTATGCTTCAATGGGACCTAACGCTATAAAAATTGCTGGAGTGCCTTTCATGGTTGGAATATTCTATATTGCGTTAGGTTATCTTTCCTGGACAGTTGCTTCACTAATTCTGAACCACGCAGACAGGCGTTTAGATAAGAAAATAAACATATTTCTTTTGCCTATTGTAAGTGCATTTGTTATGTGTCAATTTGACCTTGTGCAAGACCCGGCAACTTCAACATTTGGCGCAATTTGGACTTGGCAAGAAGGTGGCGGAGTTTTGGGAGTGCCTTTGGTGAATTTTCTTGGTTGGTTCTTAACTTGCTATCTCGTTTTCCAAGTATTTACACTGTTCCTTGCGAGGGATAAAAACGGGGTGAAAAATGTACCTGAGTTTAAGACAAAATCGTTTTGGCTACAACCGATTCTGTTTTATATGTTAATCGGAATTTCATATATCCCTCAATACTTTGCCTTTATGAATGATACTACCGTAGTCACGGATATGGCGGGACAACCTTGGATTGTAAATACTATTTTTGAAACCGCAGTAACAACTATGTTATTTACTATGCTATTTTCTTCGGTATTAGCAATAATAAATGTGTTTAAGGATAAAACGGGAAATCTTAGCGAAAGAAATATATAAGCCTTTATATATTTGAAAAGGGGATGTTGCAAAACGCTGATATGCTCCCCTTTTTGTTGTTTGGTGATAAATATATTAGACCTCTTCAGAAATTAGCGGATTGGCAATTCATGCGGCGGTTATTGGATTTTTCATCATTGGTTAATGAATGCTTTTTACTCTTTTTCTTAGGCGTTTCACTATTTATATGAAGCTTATCAATTCCTTGATAGCCGCTATCCGCCTGTATTTTTATGTGCTTGACTACTTTCACACCGATTGACTTCTTCCATATTTTGAAGTCATGTGTACTGCCACATCGACAAAACAGCGATAATCATTCGTGCTTTCGCGCAAATCACTTTCACTCTTTTTTATAAGTTACTCGGATAATAATCCTACTGGGATAATTCAGATTCCACCTCACAATAGACACCCTTGCTGTTCAGCTATGTGCTTCCCACTATCCGGGTACACTCGGAACTTTCACCCGCTAGAGCCCGCCCAAGGCGGGCAAACAAAAAGCAGAGCGATATAAGTTGGTATCGCTCTGCTTTTTTACATTACCCGTCCGTGGCTGCCTATCATATTTCATTTATTGCTATTACTTCTTTATGGAAACTGAGTAATAGCACATTTTTTGTTGATTCGTATCATCAAATTATCTTCCTATCGGTTTCTTATCCGGCTCTTTCCAAATTAGATGAATATAAAATAACAATTGACTTATATCTAATTATCTGTTAGAGTGTTTTGTATTAGATGATTATCAAATATTATAGGGGGATTATTTTATGAGATTCATATTCAGGAAAAACCGGCGCTTGCTTTTTGCTACTATTTTAATGAGTATTCTATTCTCCATTGTAAGTGTGGGAAGCGCAATAATTCTTGAAAACATCCTTGACGCGGTTACCACACAGAACTGGGCGCTTTTCCGAACTATGCTCATAGTAGTTCCGGTTTATCTGGCGCTTACAGGACTTGTCATGGTTCTAAGCGGACTATTAACGAAGAAATTTATAACAAAAGCCGTACAGGATTTACGCGCGCATGCTTATAACGGCATTCTATCAAGAGACCCCGAGAGCTTTGGGGCAGTTAATACAGCGGACTACATCTCGGCGCTTACAAATGATGTCAAAACAATCGAGGAAAGCGCTCTCATCCCGCTTTTGCAATCGATTCAGTACATTCTTGTCTTTTTCGTAACGGTTGCCGCACTGTTCTATTATAGCCCGGTTATCGCAGGATTGATGTTTTTATGCCTGATCGTGATGTATTTAGTGCCTGCAAGCTTTGGAAAAGCGATCAGCAAAGGACAGAAACGACTGTCCGGGAATTTTACAATGTTTACGGCAGGCCTTAAGGATCAGTTATCGGGCTACGATGTTATTCGTTCTTTTCAGCTTACGGAAAATGTAAGCAAAAGCTTTAATGCCAATAATGATACTCTTACTAGAGCTAAATATCGGGTAGACCGATTAACATCCGTTAGTGAAGGCGTTGCGCAGATGCTTGCTATCGGAATACAGTTTATGATTATGCTGGTATCAGGCTATATGGTTCTGCAGGGTAATATGACCGCCGGCGTGCTTCTGGCATTAATACAATTAAGCGGAAGCTTTGTACAGCCCGTAGCTGTAATCATACAGAATTTGTCAATCATGCAAGGGGCAAAGCCCGTTGTTGAACGGATTATAAACCTGGGAGAAAAGCAGCCCTCCGTATTTAGCGGTACAGAGATGCCTGTTTATCAGGAGAATATAGAGTTTCGTGACGTTTCCTTTGGATACAAACCCGAGCAGCCGGTGTTAAAAAAAGTAAGCCTGACCTTTGAAAAGAACAAAAAATATGCTATTATTGGAGCAAGCGGTAGTGGAAAAAGCACTCTTATCAAGCTGCTGTCCGCGAACTATGGTGGTTACACGGGCCAGATTACCATGGACGGTAAAGATATCCGGTCAGTACAGCTGGATGAGCTGCTGGCAAAAATATCCGTGATACACCAAAATATATACATGTTTGATGAGACCATTGAAGAAAACATTACCCTGCATCATCCGTATAGCCTGGATGAATGGGAAAGGGCTATCAAGGTCAGCGGGGTGGAGCGCTTCCTTCCGCAGATGGAAGATGACATCAGAACCCCGGTCGGCGAAAATGGCGCTAACCTGTCCGGCGGACAGCGTCAGCGTATTGCGGTGGCACGCGCTATTATACAGAAAAAACCCATCCTGATTTTAGATGAGGGTACTTCTGCGATTGATTCGCAAACGGCCTATGATATTGAGACCGCTTTGCTGGGGATCCCTGATCTCACAATGTTAACCATTACGCATAACCTGAATCCCGAGCTGTTACGGCAGTACGACCAGATCGTATATATCGAGAACGGTCAAGCTGCGGCAATGGGTGAATATGACGCACTGCTGCGTACCAGCCGGCAGTTCTGCGGGTTTCTACAGATTCAAAAGAAAGAGGCGATATAATGTCCGTTCAACTGAGTGCACAATTTGAAACACTATTTCTGCTTTGCCTCTGTCCCTGGGACGAAAATGAGAAGAAAATGGTAGTGGAGGAACTTGACAAATACGGTATAGATGGGCAGGATTTCTATAACCGTAATTATCGGCTGGCAGAGCAATATTACCACACCTTTGAAATGCACAGCGTGGCCTCTCCCGGCAAGACCCTTTTGCAGGAAATGGATGAGGCCTTGTTCGCTGTCTGTATCAGCATATTCTTTGAGCATCCAGACTGGTTTTCTGATATTGAAAAAATTTCCGATGATGCTGCAAAGGCCGCCGTGTACAAGACGCTGATTTCCGAATATGAGAATAACGGGGAAGATCTTATTTCTCTGCTGGATACTACGGAATTGACGGACCGCGCGAAGTGGCAGCTGATTGTTCTGCATGAAAAAGCAGGGCAGCAGCTGCGGCTCATTGCTTCCGCAGTTACCGATAATCTTCCCGCTTTTAAAAAAGCATACGCAAAAATTGAAAATGAGTTAGGTACTCTTTTACAGTATTTTGAACAACGCCTTGCAGAGCCTCCAAAAACAGGACTCCTGCGTCTGCCGGAGCAAATGAATCCGAATACCGTTATCCTTCCCACCATGGCACTGCCGGTATCCATCGTATTGATGGAGGATGTTTGCTTTTATGGCTTACTGAATTACAAATTACCCGCCGGAGGAGATGAATTTACAAAAGACGAACTCTTAATGGGGGCGAAATCGCTCAGTGAAAAAAGCAAGGTAGAAATCCTGCTATGCTTGAAAGAGAACAGCCGCTACAATCTTGAGATTGCGGAACTCGTTGGACTTACACCGGCCACGGTATCTCATCATATGAACGCTTTGCTTGCAAGCGGGTTTGTGGCACTGGAGAAAAAGGATGGGAAGGTCTATTATCGGCTGGCGGCAGATGGAGTGAAACGCTATCTGGCCAGCATCAAGCACTTTCTTTTATCTTAAAATGCCGGCTTTCCATCACGCGGCAGATATTCCTCCAGCTTTTCCTATCTCTCATTTCTCGACCTCCTGAATGAGGCCAAGAACCTTTTGCATATCCTTCGCAAGCAAACTGTGCATGGTGTCCTTGTAGCGCAGATAATTAATAGCAGAAACAGCTTTTTTCACGGTCTGCCTTAATTCCGGCTTATATCTTACAACATCTGATAATGCTGCAAGAGCCTGTCTTACCGCAGTCGGCTTTTCATCATTCAGAATGTGCAGGGCAGCATCTATGTTTTCATCAAGAATATTATCCCGATCCCACTTGGCCTGCTTGCAGAAAAGACGAAAACCACGAACCCGAAGCACATATTTGTCACTGCTTATCATGTTTACAAATTTTTCTATATAAGCATATATCGATCCTCTCTCATCCGATATTCGCTCCAGTTCCTGCAAGGCTTTATATGCGATCGAAGTATCTTTGTCTTCAAGCATGGAAATCCATAATGCAATATTCGAGGCATTCTTTTTATATAGCATCGGTATGTATCTTATGCCTTCTGTAATCTGTTCCGGAGCAGTATCCTTAAAACCCAGATGATGATAAACTTCTTTGGCATATGGGGAAGAATTAACCGTTATCTCTTCTGCTGTGCCCTGGTCAAGTACCGTCTGAAACAGCATCTTTCCTATGCCCTTTCGATGGTGTTGACCGTCCACAAAAAATAATGCTATGTGGCTGCCGTTATTTCTCGTCGCAATAACACCCACCATTTTATCATTTTCATAAGCACCATATATTACAATGCTGCTAATATATTCTTCACTATATATTGCTGTCCTTTTAAATGTTTCAACACCTTCATCAGAATAATCCGGAGCCTCATATTGCATAAATACCCTTAGAACAAGTTCCAATGCTTCTTTCGTTTCGTTTTCACCAATTTTTCTAATTACCATTCTGCATACCTCCGATTAAAATATGTAATACATAAAATTAATGCTTCGGCATATATTGTACCGCAATCCGATTTTCAGGATTTACATCACAAAAATATAAAACGAGCAAAAAAACATATTCCGCTAGTGCCGATTCGGGTGAAATCGAGATTTCATCGACAGCGTTCTGCAAATACTCTTTTATCAGCCAGAATACATCTATTAGTTTAAATATATGTTCATAAACTCAAATTCTTCTACTTTTACACAATATAAAGGGATACTCTTATAACTGATCGTCCCCTTACAAATCTCATCATACTACTCTTTTATATCGTCCACTGCAAACACTTCCTATAATTAGCATAATTTCTGCTAATCTTAAGATTAATCATATAAGGAGCGTCTAATTGCATCTCTATATACATTTCCCTCTGGTAAATTCAAAGCAGAAAATGCCTCTTGTATTTTATATACAGTTGTACAATGTTCCTCTTTTATATCCAGTACTCTCATTGTGCCATCAATATTGGCCTCGTCGCAATAATCATAAGATATGAAGTGAATGGATGCCGGTTGACTAGGGAAACTCGGTATCCGTTCTTTCCCACCCAAACGATTTAACACTCGCTCGTAAACTGGCTGAGGGCATACAAAAAACAGTCCTGTTTTACATAGTTCTTCTCTCTGTAGAACTTGTCCTTTGTAAATAAGTTGTGGAATAATTCTCTTTGACACATTCTCCCAATTCAAACCAACCGTATCCGCAATAATCTCTCGATCCTTAAGCAGAGCCTCTCGCGCGGTCCGATAATTCCCTATAGTATCTATCGTTTGTCCTTCAGAAAGTCCTCCTGCTCCTGAAAATAAATCTATGCACTTTAAATCAGATAATGACATGACTTTATCTCCTTCAAATATGCCTAATTTTTTCGTAAAAATCAGATAAATCAGCCCTCAAATTGTCAAGGCTTAAGATATTTAAGATTCTATTAATAAAAACCCTATTTCCTCTATTATCTACTTTCTATTCACGAACATAGGCACTTACTACCTCCTCTATAGTGCTTTTCTACTCAATAATTATAAGTTAGACATTACAAAAATGCAATGAATATTTGAGCATAGTGCAGTTTCATCATTAAACTATGGTACTCCATTCGCCACATTAAGCCGGAGTGATAAAAGCAAGCAAAAGCACAATCTGTCTCATGCTAAAAAAAGCGTTACCTGTGTGGATAAAAAGTGACATTACCTGATTATAACTGCGTCAATACTGTGATGGATGATTCTGTTCAAATAGGAAAAAGATACAATTGACAACACTATTAACCTATGGTATTCTGAGTTCAAGAGAATTAATAGAAGCTATGTAACCAACATGGGCATGGGCTGAACTAGGCAAAGTTTTTTTGCGGGTTCAGTTTTTTTGTTATTGAGGGATATTATTATGCAATTGGTGAGAGTGTTAAATAACAATACTGCCATAGCAAAAAATACTATGGGACAGCAATATCTGGTAATGGGCAAAGGACTTGCATATGGCAAGAAGCTAGGTGAAACAGTAGAAAAGAAGGATATTGAAAAGTTATACAGAATACAGCAAAAAGATCTGGCGGATCGTATTGGCGAAATAATAAGTCAAATTCCTTTCACACATGTGAAAGTATGCGATGAGATCATAAACACAGCATATCATGAGATGAACAGATCCCTGAATGATACGGTCTATCTTGCACTTTTAGATCATATCGCATTTGCAATCAAGCGTCATAGTGCCGGTTCGGATCTGGCCTTTTCGCTAAAATGGGAACTGAAGCAATTCTATCCTAACGAGTATCGGGTTGCTAAAAAAGCCGTCGCCCTTATAAATCATAGGCTGGATTTGGAGCTTCCTGAAGATGAAGCAGCCTTTATCGCATTGCATTTTGTTAATTCGGATGTATCCAACAAAGATGCTGTGCAAAAGCGTCTGAAAGTAGTAAACGATGTCCTGAAGATTGTTACACAAAAATTTGGTGATGTAATCGATAAGGAATCATATCTCTATACACGATTCATAACACATTTAAAACATTTGTCAGGTATTGTAATTGGTAAACCGATGAAAGATAGTTATAATCAAATGGGATTGCCACTGCATTTTGAGGATGATTTGGATAAAGAAAAAGCGTGTGTTATTGAGATTAAACAATGGATCAGCCAAAAGTACAAATATGAATTGTCTGAAGCTGAAGAGGGGTATTTATTACTTCATATATATAGCCTGCTCCATCGTCAACAGTAAATAATTGAATATTAAAAAGTATGTTATTGCGCCATGATGCGTGAGCAAGGCTTGGATATCCATTCATTTCATTCATTTGTGATGAATGTGAATTATCTGGGCCTTTTTATTATATATGCAACTATTACTAAAATGAAGAAGGAGGAAATGAGTATGAGCTTTGAAGAGTACATTCGCGCATTAATTCCACTAGTGGGAGGGGAGGAGAATATTATCTCAGCCACCCATTGTATTTCCCGGCTTCGACTGGTATTAAAAGACAAAACAGTCGTAGATGAAGCAAAGGTCGAAAATCTAAAAAAAACCATTGCAATATCAAAATCCGCGAATCAATTCCAAGTCGTTATTGGAGAAGAGGTAGAGGACGCTTATGAAGAATTGCTTAATCAGATAAGCAGATTAAAGTCTAATGATCAGTCGACCAATACCGAGAGCTCTTCGGCGAGGTCTGCACAAAAGAAATTTAACCCTATTGGTCTGTTTACTGAAACAGTATCCGGGATTTTCGTTCCGGCCATGATTGGTATTTTGGGGTGTGGGATTATCACAGGAATACAGGTCCTGTTAAACATCCTTGAATTTGATCCAAGCTGGTGATGGTGCTTATACCTTATTCTCAGTGCTTGGTGATGCCGGTTTTTATTTTTTACCGTTTTTATTAGCGGTCAGTAGTGCTGAAAGATTTGGCTGCAATAAATTTCTATCTCTTGCGCTGGTTGGTGTACTTATGCATCCGACATTTACCTCATTGTTAGCTGAAGGCACGGCGGCACTCGAACTAGGCGGTTTCGTCAAACTAAGCCTTATGAGTTATTCCTCCACGGTACTGCCAGCAATTCTTATGGTATATTTCCAATCTAAGCTTGAAAAGCTGTTAAACAGATTCATACCGAAAACAATTAGAATGGTTTTCGTGCCGCTTTTGGTTTTGATCATAGTTGCGCCGATTGCGCTTCTAGTCATCGGTCCTGTTGCAAATACATTAAGTGGAGGATTTGCTGCAGGTTTTGCATGGTTTTATGGCAGGGCATCTATACCAGCCAGTATTGTCCTTCAGGCGTTGTATCCTTTTCTTGTTCTTACCGGACTGCACATGGGTCTCTTTCCTATCAATCTGGAAATGCTTGCAGCAACCGGAAAGGTGCATTTGTCTCCGCTTATGGGTGGTGCAAACACGGCTTTGGCTGCATGTGCGCTGGCGATGTATTTTAGAAGCAAAAACGCCAATGTAAAATCAACCTCCTTAAGTGCAGCGTTTGTTACTGGTGTAGGAATTACAGAGCCAGCTTTGTATGGTGTTGTCATGAAATCGAAACGACTGATTATTATTACCATCGTATCCGGTGCTTGCGGTGGACTGATTAATGGTATTTTCCAGACATATTCCAGCGGGATCGGTTTTACCCCACTGGGCTCCATACCACTGCAGTTTAATTCTTCTCTTCCCTATTGGATACTGTCGACATTGGTCACAGCCTCCGTTGCATTTATATTAACCATTTTATACGGATGGAAAGATCCGGATATGACTTCAAAAGAATAAAGTAAGCTTCCTATATAATTTAAAGTGCAAAGGGCGTTGACTAAAGAAAACACCTCGAGTAAATTTAGATTATTACTGACCTGACCGTTGGTAAAAATCTAAAGAATACAAGAAGCATCTAAGATGAATGATAATACGAACAACACAAAAAATCAAGCCCAAGAGAAAAATTCCGAAAAATTAACCAAAGCAGAGCTTCGAAGACGGCAGATGGAAGAGATCCGGAGAAAATGCTGAAGGATATTAGAATCCCAACAAGTCAGCAGCCAGTGGTAGCATAGAAATCAGGACACTGCATCCTATCATCCAGACCCTAGCCGGGCTTCCGGATAACAATGAGGAGGTCAGGCAGGGTTCTGGAAAGAAACCCGATAACAGTGAAGCGAAAAAGTGCTTCATCATACACACAGACCGGCAGAATGGTGAAAACGGTATAGCATCCACTGAAGAAATCAGTGCCACTGGAAAGCCCTGTCAGGTCGGTAAGAATCAATTTACAAGTACGTCGGTAGCTCGCTCCGGCAAAAACCCCGTTAGAAAACTTGGCTGGCACTCAGTGTATGAACATGTGGGACGAAGGAAGTTGGGACACGATCCCCATAGACACGGAAGGTCCACCATCATAGTTTACAGAAAATGATAGCCTTTATAGACCATCACTACGGATTTATAAACGAACTCTTTTTTAGCTATTCAGTACGAGATACAATGACTGTTCATCACACAATAGCTCTGTTATGAGAGGAAATTAATTAACGAAAAGCCTGAAAAATCATGGATTTTGGCTTGACATTATAGGAAGGAATGGATAAGAAAATGAATAAACGTTTATTAGATTATACTCCAAAAGAAATATTACAATTAGATAAAAGTGCTTATCTCGATGGTGTACGTGCATCTGAAGGAAGAACAGTCGGCGCTTTCATGTCTCCCAGTTTACCTAACATGATAGATAAGGTTTCTAATCTGGAAGCTTGTGCTGCATTTGGTGCTGACATTATCTACCTCGAATATTATGACGTCAATAATATACAGATGCCGGGACTTCCCTCTAAAAACCCCAAAGACGACAGCGTATGTGATACAATGCGCTTGCAATTGGGTAAAGGGTGGAGTGTTGAAGATTTAAAGGCTCTTGTTGGACGGCCAATAGGTACAGGGGTTTTAGTTCCAAGAGACGAGCATGAGTATTCATCAGGATTAGCGAGTACACTTCGCTTCTCAAAAGAGCTAATTTTATCTATTAAAGAATCTGGTTTTACACATGTAATGATTGCAGGCGATCATCAGGAATCCATTCTTCGTGCAGTCGAGCAGACTGCGAAATGGATTGGTGATAGTGTTATTATAGAAAGCGGTATACTTCATGGACCAGGCTACATTGATGAACACTATCCCGTATCTTATAATCTCCGCGATATTTCGTCACCAGAATTTGTTTCTAAACTGGCCAAAGCAGGTGCAGATGTAATCCTGGTTCCAGCTGCAGGCGTCACACCATGTATCACACTTGATTATGTAACCGACCTTGTAACCGCAATCCATGAGGAAAATGTATTGGCGTCAGCAGCGGTCGTTCAGTCAATTGAAAGTGCAGGAACCGTAACTGCTCAGACAATTGCGACTACTAACAAAATGTGCGGTATAGATATTTTTTATGCCGGCGCTGGCGGGCTAAACGCAAGTATGCCCCAACCTGAATTTTTACAGGCCTTATCCATAGCAGTTCGTGGAAAAAGAAATACCTATCGAGTAATGTGTCAGTCGCCTATGCGTTGAAACAAGTTTACTCATAAACATACTAAAATCAGGAGGCATTTAATTTGATTAGAAAGAAACCAAATATAAACAACATAGTGCAGGGAGTCGTTTATGCTACACAGACAGGTATATTATTACCCTTGAAAGATATGCCAGATGATATTATTGCACAAGGAGTTCTGGGAGATGGCATATGCATTATCCCGGAAAGAGATAAAGTGCTCAGTCCTGTTTCCGGGCGTATCACTACTATTGCGCACTCAAAACATGCTTTTGGTATTACCACTGAGGATGGTGCTGAGATTATCGTACATCTCGGTGTCGATACTGTTGAAATGAATGGACATGGATTTTCTCCCAAAGTTGTCGTTGGTCAAGAGGTACTTGCTGGTGAATTGCTGTGCAATATGGACAGATGCTTGATTCAAGAAGCGGGATATGCTTTACATACAGCTATTCTCTTGACAAATGGCGACAAATATGTAATATCGACAAAAAAACAGGCAACTTCAATACTGGAAAAAGAAGTTATATTTGAATATCGAGAAATATAGATAATTTTAAATTCCAAGTTAGCAGATAAGCCGAACATTTTAAAATAGGAGACTTAATATGAACCGAACAAAATTGATTTGTCACATGATGACAACTTTAGATGGGAAAAGTGTGGGAAAATACGAGGAAATACATAGCTATCCGGCTCAACTGAGTGACTACCTCAAAATTCATAAAAGAATTAATGCCCATGCTGTCATTATGGGAAGAACTACTTATGAATTAATGTCTGCCGACATACTCCAGCCACAGTTAGAAAATGTAGAGGCCACTCCCATCCCCAGAAAAGATTTTTTTGCTGATCATCACAAATGCGAGAAATATGTGGTTGCTATTGATCCTTCCGGTAAACTTATCTGGACGACTGATCAGATGAGCCTGACTAAGGACGGAACATACGAACATATAGTTCAAATATTAACGGAACAGGTTTCTGATGCTTATCTGACACATCTTCAAAAAATTGGCGTTTCCTATATTTTTGGCGGGAAAGATTACCTGGATTTACATCTTGTTCTTGAAAAGCTTAAATCCTGTTTGAGTATTGAAGATGCGCTATTAGAAGGTGGTGGGATTTTAAATGGTTCCTTTCTTCAGCAAAATTTGATTGATGAAATGAGTCTATTCTTGGTACCTGTGGTAGATGGCGGCACTAATGCGCAAACAATTGTTGAAACGCTTCCTAAGTATGGAGAATCATTTCCGGTCGAGTTTAAGCTAAAGAATATTGAAAAACTGGAATACGGCTTACACCTTCATTATGGAAAATAAAATGTTTATCGAACCTTATTGATTTCAATTGGGGTTGTACACTTATACCGATATCGGTACAGAACCCCGGAGGATTACACCGGTAAAAAGATTAAATTCAAAGGGAAAGTTATTCAGGTTTTAGAAGGCACTGATAGTACCGAAATTAGGCTTGCCGTTGGTTCTGATTATAATACGATCATATATGGCATATATGATAGCAGCATTGTTTCATCCCGTGTTCTTGAAGATGATGTTATTACCATTTATGGAACCTCGACCGGGCTACTTAGTTATACGTCCACTATGGGTGGAACAATTACGATTCCTTCTGCTGTTATAGATAAAATTGAACAATAAATAAAAACCGCGCTAATATCGCAGAAACGCCCCTTATCAGCAATTGGTAAGGGGCGCATGTATACCTATCAATTATATGATACCAGGGTCAAAAGGTCATGCGTTTCATGCTTGCATGAAAAAGCATGACTTTGGGACCCGCAAAACATGAGAAAGCAGCCCGAATAGGGCGGATTTCGAATGTTTTTAGGATTGCG
>Ga0153997_1000055_pt1 | contig 36746 bp, 33 predicted proteins | sample TSNC081MetaG_FD_104750 | JGI IMG/M metagenome (GOLD analysis project Ga0153997, IMG submission 104750) | Attine ant fungus gardens microbial communities from North Carolina, USA - TSNC081 MetaG | ecosystem: Host-associated > Fungi > Mycelium > Unclassified | place: USA: North Carolina, Lumber...
CGCTATCAACCCGAACTCTAACATTCTATCATACCAATATTAAAATAGCAAGTATTTTTATAAAATCGCAGCTCTGAATGGTAAATTTCTTTATATTTCCATAATTTTCTATATATCTTTCATTGTGGAAAAAATCTTCATTTCACTTTTAATTTCTTAAAGTTATCCACACCACGTTAGCAAAACCCCAACCCTAACATTCGATCATAGCAATATTAAAATAGCAATACTGTCAGGGCTGCGTAGCACCACCTCTGGTGGCTTGGCCTTGACTGGATTGAAATATTTTTATATATGATTCATTTAATGTATTCTCCTCTGTGTTTATTTTGTTAACTACACTTTAACAGAGAATCTCAAATGAATCATTTTACAATTTTATCTTAAGAATTAATTTTATCAAATATAGGGAAGCAATCAAATGTAGAAAAATAATCTTTAGGGGTCTCTGCTCTACGAATCAACTGCACTTCTCCATTTTCTTTTAATAAAAGTTCTGCTGATTTCAATTTACCATTATAATTATATCCCATCGCATATCCATGCGCACCGGTATCATGAATCACTAATATATCCCCTAGTTCAATTTTAGGAAGTTCTCTGTCGATGGCAAATTTATCATTATTTTCACATAAAGAGCCTGTAATATCATACACGTGGTCACATGGTTCATTTTCTTTTCCCAATACGGTAATATGGTGATATGCTCCATACATTGCAGGTCGCATCAAGTTAACTGCGCAGGCGTCGCAACCAATATAATCCTTATACGTATGTTTCTCATGAAGTGCTGTTGTTACAAGACAGCCATAAGGACCCAGCATATAACGTCCCAGTTCTGTATATATTTCCAAATCTCCCATGCCGGCAGGAATCAATATCTCTTCATAAGCCTGTCTTACCCCTTCGCCTATAACCGCAATATCGTTCATTTCCTGTTCCGGTCGATAAGGAATTCCAATTCCTCCGGATAAATTTATAAATTTGACATGAACCCCTGTTTCCTTTTTAAGCTTGACCGCCAGTTCAAAAAGCAGCTTCGCTAAAATCGGATAATAATCATTCGTCACGGTATTACTCGCCAAAAATGCATGGATTCCAAAATATTTCGCACCCTTTTGTTTTAGCACTTTAAAAGCTTCAAACAATTGCTCTGTTGTCATACCATATTTTGCATCTCCAGGATTATCCATAATCGTATTGCTTATCTCAAATAAGCCACCCGGATTATATCTGCAGGAAATTGTCTCCGGAATATCACCAGTCACTTTTTCTAAAAAATCAATATGTGTAAAATCATCTAAATTTATTATCGCATTTAACTTTCTTGCATATATATACTCCTCTGCCGGAGTTGCATTTGAAGAGAACATAATCTCTTTGCCCTTCATTCCCATCGCCTCTGAAAGCATTAACTCTGTCAATGATGAGCAATCACATCCCGCTCCATACTCACTTAAAATATCTATTAAAAAAGGATTAGGAGTTGCCTTCACAGCAAAATATTCCTTAAATCCTTTATTCCACGCAAACGCATCCCTAAGCGCCTGTGCATTTTTACGTATTCCTCTCTCGTCATATAAGTGAAATGGTGTTGGAAATTCTTTTACAATTTTATCTAACTGTTCTTTGTTCACAAATGTTTCTTTCTTCATTTTTTTGCTCCCATCTGCGCTCTTTTGGCATATTTTCGTAATGTGAAATTCTCTCACATAAGTTAAAGTATGTTTCAGGCTTTATTTTCTCTCGAAAGCTCAATTAATTTTATCGTATTTGAAAGTGACTGTTTGAAAACATTCACAAAGTTTTTTTGTCCTGAATATAAACAAGCTTCGTGTAATTCTCCCGTTAATACATATTTGGAATCCGATATTATCTGAATCTGCTTATTCTTGATATCATGATAATAGATAAGAGCCTTAGGAATCTTGATTACTTTATCCGTGATGAGCACTACCTTTTTTCCCTTGCTAATACAGTCACTAAGATAAGGTAATATCAACTGTAATACTTCATTCGTTACACTTAAATAAATTCGATACTCAGATTGATCGATCATATGAATCATTTTATCCAGGATGTTTTTGCATCCCTCTATGGTTATATAACCATCAGATTCTTTTTTCTTCTCTGGCAGATTATCTATGAGAATATCTTTCTCATTATTAAGTTCCCGTATTCTATTTTCACAGAATTCCTTCATATCAACAGCTATATATTTTGTTGCTAAACCTTCAATCAGATAAGCCGCTCCTTTTTCAACCAAGCCTGCCAGGCCTCCATATACATTAGATCTCGAAATCCCAGTTAATTTAGAAACTTCATACCCAGTTAACACCCCATCCGAAAGCAGCGTTATATATATGGCCGCCTCTTGTCTGGAAAGTCCAAATAATGTTAATTTTTCAATAAATAGTGACCGCTCCATTTTTCTTATACCTTTCGACTGCGTATAGTATTCCTTTACAGGAACACTATACGCCAAATAGATGGCATTGTCAAGTTAATTCCCTAGTGAAAAAACATTATCAAGTCTGTTCTTTGTATCAATTAACATATTATACTGTAAAATTGAATACATATTCAATATCTCTTCATACGCTCCATTACCAATATTATAAAAATTCCCTTCATTATCCCTATACGCATTCGCCGTTATAACCGGAATGGTGTCGCCAATTTTGAGTAACGCCTGCTGGTACTTTGTTAATGGAATACCTGCCTGCTTCAATAAGAGCAGCGATAAATAATTTGCACTTGTGTCTTCACCCGCAGCTTCTTCAATATCATAATTTGCCCACATAATATATGGTGTAATATACCTGTCCTGACTTTGTTCCATTGTCAAGTTATCACTATCCATGCCATTCGCATTATATATAGGCTTTACTACGCTATCCGCAGGTTGATGATCTCCATACATAAGGATAATCGTCTCCTCTTCCTGTTCTGAGAAATATGTTATCAGCTCTTCAAAAGCAATATCAGACTGCTTCATCAAAGATAAATACTGATTTAATTCTGCGGTAGATTTCATATTTGTTGGAAATATATCCGAAGTAAAGTTTTCATACTCATTCAAATAGGAACCGTGATTCTGCATTGTTACCGTAAATATAAACTCTTTTTCGCCCTCTTCCTTATTCTCAAAAAGATCAATGATTCTATTATAAATTTCTCTATCACTCACGTAACTCCTTATATACTCCGGCTCTATAAAAGACTCTTTAAAGTAGGAAGCATCAAATCCAAGATAAGGATACACCTTATATCTGTTCCATCCGCTACTCCCAAATGGATGAAAAGCTGTAGCATTATACCCTAGTTCTTTTAACTGCCATACCAGACTGGGAGTCTCATCATGAATAAATTGCTGGTACGGGATACTCCCGGAAGGCAGAAACGCCATCGTATTTCCGGTCAAAAACTCGAATTCAGAATTGGCTGTATTTCCTCCTTTTACTGATACATATACATTTCCCTTGATTGTATTTTCCTGCATGGAGTTCATAAAGGAAAAATAATCTTCATTTGTTTCAATATAACCAATAACTGATAAATCAGAAAGTGCCTCATTCATAATCACTATAATATTAGGCATTACCTCATCCGCAGTCTCTGCCGATGCTGCTTCCCCGTCTGCAAGCAATTCCTCTATAATGTCACTAACCGCCTGAACCGAGTAATTATCTGGTTCCTCCACTGACATATATTGAAATATCATAAGAAAGTTGGCGGCTGTACCGTTTAACCGCTGCATTTTTGAAGGAGAGAAAAGTTCTACAAATAATCCGAGCTCCTCTTTTACCTCATCATCCCATGTTCTATTTGCTGTTACTAGAAATAGTACCAGACTCACAATGGCCAAACCGGCTCTGACCTCAATTCTCTTAAAACGCAGGCTGGTCTTACTCATAATTACAATTAATAGAGTAAATAAAATAACTGACAAAACCATATAATATGAAAATTCAAATTTATAATTAGCTGCTACACTTAAGGCTGTTTCAGTAGAATAAATATCCCAAGGAACAATCGGTGAAGACCTGAACTGTAATACGAAATAATTGGCGATCCCAAAAATCATGGGCACCAGAATCCCGATAATTCCACCTATTTTAGAATTCCCTGTTAAAAATAACAAAAAAAGGAAAAACACAAAAAATATGATTGTATTTAATATAAGTATTGGCATTTCCAAATTAAATGGATAATGTATAAATCTTTCTAATAACAGAAAGGCAATATAAGGTGCAATCAGGTATATGAGCCAACTAAATATTGCATTTATTTCAATATTAATTAATTGTATGATTTCAATAAGTAACCAAACTCCAATTAATAATACAATCTGTCCCTGTGACAATTCCTGTTGTTTCGCTCCAATAAAAATCAACAAAAGCAGCGTTATTCCTATAATTATACCAACCGCTATTCGTATTTTAGATTTTAATATTATATCATCAAAAAAATTCTTCAAAATAATACTTCCTTCTCTATTCTAGTAATTATGCAATGCAGTACTTAAGCGTGTTTGAAGAATGCTTTTGCTACACTGTGCGTTAAGTCCAGATGGGGGAAGGGAAGATGGCTACGCTGTTCAAATTGGGACGAAGTAATATGCAAAGTGGGGCGTGCAGATTGGTGCAATGATTTTTCAAACACCCTCAAGTGTAATTTCCATTTAAATTCCAAAAAGGGAATACAAAGAATACCAACTGTACCTTTATATTCCCTCTTTTTTAATTCATTATTCAACATTTTTTCCCTACGAGTAATGAAAAAAGTGCGAAATTTTTTGCATTCTTGCAATTGGCAAATGCCACAAGGGTCAAATGTCTCGTTGCTTGTTGCTGCAGATGTGGTAATTTGGTTTATATAGTATTATGCCTGTACTACATGCATCATATTTGTCATTGCGCCTTCACCACTTACAGCATTTGTTGCAGGGTCGCCAGCAGTAAATACAATCATATCTCCAGCTTCAACTAATTCCTTTTTCTTAATAAGCTCTAATGAACTGGAAATAATACTATTTGTTGAATCTTCTGTTGTGCTCTTTAATGGACATACTCCCCAATAAATCTGCATTCTTCTAAGTGTTCTATTGTTTGGACTTAACCCATAGATCTTTGCTTGTGGTCTAAAGTTAGACATTAATCTGGCTGTCTGTCCTGACATTGTTGGCGTTACGATACATTTGCAATCTAAGTTTATCGCTGTTGTAACAGACGCTAAACCTACTGCACTTGAAACGTTTGTTTTTCTATGCATTTTTTTGTTTTCAATAAGTGATGGGTAGTCCAAATATTGTTCTGTTGTTTCAGCAATCTCTGCCATCATCTTAACTGCCTCTACAGGGTATTTTCCTGCTGCTGTTTCTCCGGATAACATGATTGCATCTGTACCATCATAGATAGCATTTGCGACGTCAGTAACCTCAGCTCTCGTAGGTCTTGGGTTACGAATCATAGAATCAAGCATCTGTGTGGCTGTGATAACTGGTTTGTAACAAGCATTACATTTTCGAATCATCAGCTTCTGAGCATGAGGAACTTCTTTCGGTGGAATTTCAACTCCAAGATCTCCTCTGGCAACCATGATACCATCTGAATAGTGGATAATTTCATCAAGATTATCTAAGCCTTCTGCATTTTCAATTTTAGAAATCACATTTATATGCTCTCCAGCGTTCTCTTTTAATAATTGTTTGATTTCTTTTACTGCTTCTGCATTTCTTACAAATGAAGCTGCGATAAAGTCAAAGTCCTGTTCGATACCAAAAAGGATATCGTTCTTATCTTTTTCTGTAATTCGCGGAAGTTTTATGCTGACATTAGGTACGTTAACGCCTTTTTTCTCGCCTAACTCGCCGCCATTGATTACATTGCAGATAATCGTATCTTCTGTTTTGCTTGTGACTTCAAGTTCAATAAGACCATCATCAATTAGAATCTTATTTCCAGCATCTACATCTCTAATAAGTCCTTCATATGTTATGTGACATCCATTTTCATCACCAACTACTTCTTTTACTGATAGTGTAAAGGATTGTCCTTCTTTTAAGATTACTTTCTTGCCGTCTTGTAAAGATCCGGTTCTAATCTCTGGTCCTTTCGTATCTAATAGCATCGCAATTGGAAGATCTAGTTCTTCTCTGAGCTCTCTGATTAATTTTACTCTGCCCAGCTGCTCTTCATGATCTCCATGTGAAAAATTGAATCTGGCAATATCCATTCCGTTTAGAATAAGATTTCTTAATAAATCTTTATCGTTTGTGTTTGGTCCCATAGTACAGATAATTTTAGTTCTTTTCATGGTTGTCCTCCAATTAGCTTTCCGTTTATTTTTGTCGTATTTTTTCTTAATTTAACCCCTTATATTATAAAATACAAGAGGTTGCTTTTACCCAAATTTATTCATCTGCTCATTTGATTAAATAATAAATATCATACACAATATTTCCATATTTGTCAATCACTCTGTCTCTATAGTGAATCTTAATAATATTTATTCCATCTTTACCTTTTTTTATGCTCATGAGTAAATAAATGATCCTGACAATATTCATAGTTCCCTTCACATTTTGAGCAATACCGAAACTCCAAATTCTCATCATCCAGTTCAGTTCTTCCACATATGGTGCATTTATGTCGATTCGTACCTGATGACTGCCTCACTTCTTTTTTGTAAGCCTGCCTTCGCTTCATTTCTTTCGGCGTATACCTCTTGGTATTTTTGTTTCCGAAAAGGAATAAAATAACATTCAGTAAGGAGGAGAATATGATCACCCTATTAATTAATCCTGAATTGATAAAAGAATATATTATTAAGGCACCATATAATATCCCAAGCCATTTTGTCTTAATCGGAATGACAAAGTATATATACATTTTTGACTCTGGAAAGGTAAACGCATACCCTAAAAATATGGCTAAATTTATGTAGTATGTGCTAGCCAAATATCCATATGGATAATCAGGCCCCATGATAAAATAAACAATCATGACTCCAATTACCGTAAAAAATATTCCGGAAAAAATATATAGATTAAACCTGAATCTTCCCCAGGCAGCTTCCAAGCTATTTCCAATCGAATAGTAACATATAATCATAATAACAGTCCAAAAACTAAGTTTTGATGGTGGTGCAATGACCCATGTAATAAGCCGCCATATCTGCCCCTTTAGCACATACTGTGGTTCTAGTAATAACATATTATAAAAAGCAGGCAAAAACATCTGTAAGCAATATCCTACCACATAAGCACCTACTATATAGAGCGACAAATTCTGAATCGCATATCTGCCAAATTTTCTTTCTAACTTATTAATTAAATTCATACACTACTCCTTCTTCGAAAAGACTCACATATGCCAGCACCATTAGCTGCTCCCTGAATATACTATAAGCAAAAATTTATAGATAGTCAATGATCTTTCTCCGAATATATTTATTTTTTAGATTACTATTATAATAATTTAATAATTTGCTGTGTTTTTTCATATTGAATTATCCTTTTTTGAAAAGATATCTGCTAAAAAACGCACTAAAAGCTTTCGCAGCAAGACGAAAGCTTTCAACTTAATTATTATTATAGATTCCAAAATTTATTTTGTCAATACATCACTGATATTAGTAATCCGGATTCTTGTGCCAAATAAATTATAATTCACCTGCCAACTGTCCCATGTAGGCATTAAAATCATCCATTGTCATGCCGGTTTCTGTTAATACCTCGTGAATGGATTGTCTGCTGGAAAAGGTAACCTTTTTTGATTGTGCTTGCGGATTATCTCTTATTCCATCATACATTGCTTCAAAGTTATCTCTGCTTGCCCGTTGGTTTCTAAATTTTTGATTATGATATCTATTCAGGAATTTGTCTGTATTAAATGTATCGGTTGGCTGAGCAACTTGTTCCTCTGTTTCTATATTGCAATCCATTCCACTGCAATTTGTAGAATTACAGTTATAATTAAACCACTCATAATTCGTCATATTCATTACATTTTCATAGATCTCATTTGCGTTATTTATAGTACATTCACCGGTATCATCGCAAATTTGATATCTCGGCGATACTCCTTGTGCTTCATAATTTATGTCTATTGGCATTTCTTCCAGTGCAAATCTGGTACTCATCGGTACTCTCTCTCTCAATGCAATATTTGCTGTATCCTCTGCTGTTTGAGTCATGGCTCTATTTTCAGTCATTGGAGCAGCTTCTGTCACAGTCCTATTTCCAGTCATTGGCATGGGTTCCGCCATAGACCTATTTCCAGTCATTGGCATGGGTTCCGCCATAGACCTATTCCCGGTCATTGGCATGGTCTCTGCCACAGTCCTATTCCCAGACATTGGCGCAGGTTCCGTCATAGTCCTATTTCCAGTCGTTGGCGCAGGTTCCGTCATAGTCCTATTTCCAGTCGTTGGCGTAGGTTCCGTTACAGTCCTATTTCCAGTCATTGGCATGCTCCCCGCCACATTCCGGTTTCCAGTCATTGGCATAGGTTCCATCACCGTTTTGTTTCCAGTCATTGGCATGGTACCAGTCATAGCGCCATTTCCCCTCATTGGCGCTCTTCCAGTTTCTCCTGCCCTTTGGTTATTCATATTATTTTCCGTAGTTCTTCCTATGCCACTATTCTCTGCATTTGGTATAGTTCCATTTCTATTCCCTGCCATTTCTTCCCCACTTTGACCTGGCATTGATTCTACATCAAAAGATAGTCTAGGTACGCAAATTTCATCTCCAACCTGTAAATTGTAAACATTTACATAAGGATTTGCTAACATTACAGAAGATACTTTAACACCGTACGTTCTACTTATATTATATAAAGTATCCCCTTGTTTCACCACATGAATCGTCCCAAAACACTTATTATCAAAGCTATTTTGTGACTCAATATTGTTTTTATGCATGATATGCTCCTATATAGCTCATTTCTATATCTTATTCATAAGTAAAAAAAATGTGTCTTTTCCATTAAATAATTGAGCCTCGCATCATTAAAAGACGGTATTCCTACTTCTGCGGCTTCGTAACCTCCGTCTCACAGGCATAACTTCCGGTAGCTCCTTAGTTTATACAAAGACTTTTTGCTCCTAATTTTTCATTTACAAACGAATGGTGTTTGGCTATAATGTACATAGTGCAAAAAAATCTTCACACTCCTAATTTACGCAGAAACAAGAGCCAAGTGGCCAGCTCACATTTGGCAATTACGCAATGTTAAAACAGTTGACAATGGAACCATAGGAAGTTCACGCAAGGTACTTCTTATGGTTTGAATATCCGGCAGTGCGGACGGATGGGTATTAGTATGAAAATCCGGCTAATTTTGATTCGAAAAACATGAATGCAAGCGGAGCCTGCATTTTCACATCTACTTAATTATATGCGCAGTTTTGCGCAGATGGAGGAAATCATGTCTAATTCAACATTTGGAAATATTTTTAAAGTGACAACTTGGGGAGAATCTCATGGAAAAGCTTTGGGTGCAGTCATTGACGGATGTCCTGCTGGCCTAAAACTTGACGAAAAAGATATACAAGCCTTTCTAGATCGTAGAAAGCCAGGGCAAAATATATTTGCTACCCCACGAAAAGAAGATGATTCTGTTGAAATACTATCTGGTGTGTTTGAGGGCAAAACCACTGGTACTCCTATTTCATTGGTCGTATATAATAAAAACCAATATTCAAAGGATTATAGTGAAATCGCCGGTTACTATAGACCAGGACATGCAGATTTAACTTATGATATGAAATATGGATTTAGAGATTACCGTGGTGGAGGACGTTCTTCCGGACGTGAAACCATAGGACGCGTTGCCGGAGGTGCAATCGCTTCAAAGATATTAGCTGATTTGGGAGTACAAATTACGGCTTACACAAAGTCCATAGGACCTGTTTCTATTGATATGGACAAATTCGACAGATCTGTTATCGCACAAAATCCGCTTAATATGCCCGATTTCGAAGCCGCTGCCAAAGCTGGCGAATATCTGGAAAGATGTATCAGGGATAAAAATTCCGCCGGTGGTATGATCGAATGTGTGATTCACAATTTACCTTGTGGAGTTGGGGAACCTGTCTTTGATAAACTAGATGCGGTTCTTTCTCATAGTCTAATGTCTATTGGCGCAGTCAAAAGCATTGAATTTGGAAATGGGCAAGGTGTCGTCACTTGCACAGGTCTTGAAAATAATGATCCTTACGAATATGATGAAAATGGTATGATACGAAAAGTAACAAATAATGCCGGAGGTATTTTAGGAGGTATTAGCGATGGAGATGATGTTATTTTTAGAGTGGCAGTGAAACCCACTCCTTCTATTGCTTCCACGCAGCATACAATTCATAGAGATGGCACTACTATCGATGTAAATATCAATGGCCGCCACGACCCTGTCATTGTTCCACGCGCTGTTGTTGTAGTAGAATCCATGTCCGCAATCACACTTGTGGATATGCTATTTGCAAGTATGACATCCCAGATGGAGCAAGTGAAATGTTTCTTTAAAAAGTAATCATAAAAAGTACCCATCCCCGGAGGATTTCTGCTTTATAGGACTGGATTTCCTATAAAGCAGAAAAGTCCTTCATAAATAACTACTACATTATGCATTATTTATGAAGGATTTTATCTCTCTACTTAAAAATATCGGCTTATATCTTCGTCACCAGTATACAGTTTGGCGTTTCAATTGAAATAGGTTTTCCCTTCATTGTAAATATTTTCTTTTCATAGTCAATCGCAAAAGTTCTGATTTCATTTGAGTCATGATTGAGCACAATCAAGTGTTTATTATCTGGGAACACATCAATATCTTTCGGATAAACTCCGCTGATGGGCAATATACAAAGTTTTTCCAAAAGTCCACTGCTTGCATCCATTTTGAATATGGAGACGCTATTATCTCCTGCTGAAGAACAGAGAAGATATGCACCATCTGAAGTAAATTTAAGACCCGCTGCTGCACTGCCCCCATTTTCATTACTTGGCAAAGATGTTCCAACAGATTGAATCAGCTCAAATATGGGAACCTGTCCCGTTCCATCATAGCTATATACATCAATTTCATTGTTTAATTCAAAAGAAACATATGCAAACTTTCCATTTTTACTAAATCTAATTAACCTTGGTGCTGATTCCAGCTCACATCTTAATATATCAACTAATTTTAACTTTCCTATTTCTCTGTTCATTTGGTATATTTTTATCTGGTCAATTCCATTATCTACAGCACATATATATTTGTTATCCGGCGTAGGAACTACACAGGTTACGTGAGGTCTGAAATTACGCTTTACTACCCTGCCTAAACCCTTATGAAATATGCCGTCTTTGATAGAACCAAGGCTTCCGTCCGCTTCTATTCCCAATACCGTAACTTTACCATCATGATATCCAGCGACATAAAGATAATTCCCAGTGGCATCTATTGACAGATAATTGCCTCGCATACCATCTATTCCAACTTTGTTAATCGGACTTAAATCGCCATCATCTTGAATCTCAAATACCTCTACACCCTCATCCGCTATGGAATATAGATGTTTTCCATCCGTAGATTTCGTTAAATGAGAAGGATTTTTTACTGGTACAACTTTTCTTTCTTCCATACTCCCATTAACTACGTCTAAATCGAAAATGTGTATCCCTTTACTACTACCATACGTATATGTTCCAACATAAGCTATATATTTTTCTTTCTGCATATTTGCGCACCATGCATATCACAAAATTGCGATATTTGCTCAGTATCTCGTCTTACGAGACATTATAAAATCGATTGAAGAATCTCTACTTTGAGCAACCTTTCTATTTTATTTTCTTTCAACCCTCTGACTTCCTAACTTTACGTTATTATTATCTTACCATAATCCAGACAATTTGTTAATATATTTTCTCCTTATTTTATACAACCAGTTGACACATTTACTTTTATAAGTATAATAAATCTTAGATTGTTTAACTATATTAAACTTTCTGTTTATTTTTACTGTACTTTCAATTATGGATATGTATATTTATGTTTCCCACATTTAACTGATATTATTTGTTTGAAGAATAGATGTGCCCGCCAAAGCGGACAGGTAGGAGCTTTTATGAATATAGGCAAAAAATTAAAGGAACTTCGAGTCACAAAAGGCTTGACACAGGAAGAGTTGGCGGATAGAGCTGAGCTTTCAAAAGGGTTTATCTCACAAATGGAGAGGGATTTGACTTCGCCGTCAATCGCTACTTTAGTGGATATCTTGCAGTGTCTGGGAACGGACTTGAAAGATTTTTTTAATGACAGTTCGGATACGCAGGTCGTGTTTAAGAATGTTGATTATTTTCAGAAGATTGATACCGATTTAAAGAATAAAATTGAATGGATTATCCCTAATGCGCAAAAGAATATTATGGAACCTATTCGCATTACTTTGTGTCCTGGTGGGTCTACATATCCTGATAATCCTCATGAAGGTGAAGAATTTGGTTACATTTTACATGGTAACATTACGGTTCATCTGGGAAATACCACATATAAGGTCAAAAAAGGGGAATCGTTTTATTTTACAGCGAATAAAAAGCATTATATTACTGCGAATGAGAAGACTGGAGCTTCCCTTATCTGGGTAAGTTCACCACCAAGTTTTTAAGGATCTACTATGAGTATATTGGAATATATTAAAATCTTATTAGGCCTGAAATGGATATAAGAAACTAACATGAAATCATTTAGAGATCTTATTTTCACATATTTCTTAATTTGTAGTATAATATAAAATATAGTATAATGTAACTATTCCATTGCCAATACCCTACAGTTTTTCAAAGAAAAAAACTGCGCTACCGCCAATCGGCGCACGTCCGGAACCTCTCTCTCCTCTTCCTTGTAAATCAGTAAAACCGGGGGCTGAGGTCGAAGATTTATTAATCAACGATTTTTCATTCTGCAAGGCATTGGATAGAAGCGTACTTGACGTACGCTGATTGACAGTAACGAAGCCGAATGTAAATTGATCTTTCAAAACCGTGTAGAACATTGTCAATGGAGGGTAAGTATACCTAAATATAGTCACATATTTAACTTGATAGGAGGAGAAATAATGACCGATTTTATTGAAATTGACCCAGAAGAACTTACAGCAAATCCCTTTTATATGATAGGAAAAGAGTGGATGCTGGTAACTGCCGAAAAAAACTCTGTATGCAATACTATGACTGCTTCCTGGGGTGGCGTTGGAATTATGTGGAATAAACCTGTAGCATTTGTTGTTATTCGCCCGCAGCGTTATACAAAAGAGTTTTTAGATGGTTCTAATAATTTATCACTTTCTTTCTTCGATGATATGTATCGCAAGGAATTAGCCTATCTGGGAAAGGTTTCCGGTCGTGATGTAGCAAAGATTGAAAAGGCGGGATTAACTGTTACACATGATGGTGCAACTCCTTATTTTAAAGAGGCAAAAAAAGTTTTGATATGTAAAAAGTTATTTAATCAGCCTCTGGAAGCTGGCAGTTTTATTGACACTGATATTATTTCAAACATGTATCCGAATGGGGATTTTCATACATTATATATTGTAGAAATTGAAAAGTTACTTATTGAGAATAGACTATAAACCATAGGAAATAGTTGCTCAAACTTCTCTAAGTTCGCATACAGTCGCCAAATGTGTGCATATTATGGACTTCGCCCATTATCTTCGTTTTTCGAGTTGCCATTAGCTGTTGCTACCGCACAAATTATTTGAAAGCCAAATCGGTACTAATATCGTTTGGCTTTCATTTGGTAGTTGCAAACATATACTGCGTGGATACATTTTATCTGGTATGATAAAAACAACAAATTCAACGGGAGTATTCTGCCATCGCAAATGGAATCGCACCGATTCCATTTGCGGAAGATATGAATTTCAACTTTGCGGTTGCAGTAACCAGACCTTCCATGAGAATATCCTGATTCTAAAGGCGATTTCAGGCTGTGGTCATGAGACCATGCTCTTAGGGCTCATGGGAGCGGTTTGCCTGTTTGCCTTAAGAATCAGGATATTCTCATGGAAGCTCGTCCGTCTAGGATAGTATAGAACTATGAATACTAACACCGATATAAATAACTTTTCATAAAACACTTGCAAAATCCCCGTTTTACGGTAAAATAATAGAGGACTATATTAACATGTATACAAACATCGTAAGAGACACTTCAGACAAATCTCTTTTTTGTGAAAATACAAATATAAAAGGAATATGTGAGGTTTAGAAATGATTAGTGCAAATAATGTAACCCTGAGAATTGGCAAAAAAGCCCTATTTGAAGATGTAAACATCAAATTTACAGAAGGTAATTGTTATGGATTAATCGGCGCAAATGGTGCTGGGAAATCCACTTTTTTGAAAATTCTGTCCGGACACCTTGAAACTACTTCCGGCGATATTGTGATTACATCAGGTCAACGTCTTTCTTTCCTGCAGCAGGATCATTTTAAATACGATGAATTTACTGTACTAGACTCTGTTATTATGGGAAATAAAGGACTTTATGAAATTATGAAAGAAAAAGATGCCATCTATGCAAAAGAAGATTTTACAGATGAAGATGGTATCAGGGCAAGTGAATTAGAATGCGAATTCGCTGATATGGATGGATGGTCCGCTGAATCAGACGCCGCTTCCCTTTTAAATGGATTGGGCATTGATTCCAATTTGCACTACTCTGTTATGGGCGATTTAAACGGCAGTGAAAAAGTGAAAATATTATTGGCGCAGGCATTGTTTGGAAATCCGGATATTCTTTTACTTGATGAGCCTACAAACCATTTGGATCTGGATGCAATCGCCTGGTTAGAAGAATTTCTAATTAACTTCGAAAACACGGTTATCGTAGTTTCCCATGACCGTTACTTTTTAAATAAAGTATGTACCCACATTGCTGATATTGACTATGGGAAAATCCAGCTTTACGCCGGCAACTATGATTTCTGGTATGAATCCAGCCAGTTACTCGTAAAACAAATGAAGGATGCCAATAAAAAGAAGGAAGAAAAGATGAAAGAATTACAGGACTTTATCTCTCGCTTCAGTGCCAACGCTTCTAAATCCAAACAGGCTACTTCAAGAAAGAAAGCACTTGAGAAAATTGAGTTGGATGAAATTCGTCCATCCAGCAGAAAATATCCATATATTGATTTCAGACCTTCCCGTGAAATCGGAAACGAAGTATTGAGCGCCCTAAATATTTCAAAAACAATGGATGGGGTAAAAATATTAGATAATATATCATTTACCCTGAATCGTGATGACAAAGTAGCATTCGTAGGTGGAAATGAACTTGCTAAAACAGTGCTCTTTAAAATATTAGTTGGGGAAATGGAGCCTGACGAAGGTTCATACAAATGGGGAATTACAACTTCACAAACATATTTTTCCAAAGACAGTACCAATGAATTTGATAACGATGATGTAATCGTGGACTGGTTAACTGGATATTCTGAGATAAAGGATGTAACCTACGTACGCGGATTCCTTGGCAGAATGCTATTTTCTGGTGATGATGGCTTGAAGAAAGTGAAGATATTATCCGGTGGGGAAAAAGTGCGCTGCCTTTTATCTAAAATGATGATTTCAGGTTCAAATGTATTGATTTTAGATGAGCCAACGAACCATTTGGATATGGAGTCTATTACTGCTTTGAATAACGGAATGATTAAATTCCCCGGAGTTATTTTATTTGCCTCACATGATCATCAGTTTGTACAGACTACCGCAAACCGCATTATGGAAATTCTCCCCAGTGGAATTCTAATTGACAAGATTACTTCTTATGATGAATACCTTGAAAGTGATGATTTGGCTAGAAAACGCCAGATTTACTCTATAAACGAGGAAGATATGGATAATTAAAATAAAAAATTCTGAATAAAAAGAGTTATTTGAAAACCTTTTAAGTAGACAAATAACTCTTTTTTCTATAAGGGTTATGATTAACGCCGCCAGACTATATTAATACTGGTTGAAGTACTTTTGATAATCTTTGGTTTAGTAAATGAATGATACCATAAACCACCTGCGTACATAAAGTTATGATATACATAGTATCATTATGTATGTTTCCTTTCATCCTAAGATATTCCACATGCTTAACTTCGATAAAGTGAAATAATTTATCCAATGAATCAAATCTTTGTACAAACATATGGTTTGAATCTGCTTCTCCACTCATTACATATTCCCGAAAATACAGTTTTAGTTCTTTTTCATATGAACAGTGTTCTTTTAGTGAGCCCTCAAATGTTATATTATGGGGAAATGTAAAATAATCAGCTAAATAATGCAATGACTCTCCTAGTTTTCGCCAATATACTCTTTCGTTTCTTGAAAATAAATCACACTCAATTGTAAGTTTTTTTATGCCCATTTTAAATTGCTCGTAAGTATCGTTAAACTCATGCCTTTCTGTCAAAAAGGAAGGTTTGCAATCAGGTAAAACATTTCCTAGGTAAAAAGCTTTTCTGTGGTTATTCAATTCTTGTGTATCCACATTCTCTACTAAATATTTCGCTAATGAAATATGTGATTTTTTTCTCACTACATAGCCTCCAAAATATAATTACTATAATACTTGCATTTTTTTATTGTAAACTAATCTGGTGAATAGTGCAAGTAAAATCGTAATGAATTCAGGATAACATGAATTGAAAAATAATTTGACAAAGATCAAATCTCCTCTGAATGTGTTGTATGTGGTAATTCCGTATTATCCTGTTTTTCAGGTTTGGGTCATACTAATGACGGATTAGAGAGAAAGAAAATTATTTTGCAATAATTTACACTATTTTAAACTTTTCATTAAACCCCTTCAAAGTCCTATAAATCCACCATTCTTAAGCATTCTCATCCAGTTTATAAGGTGTCTGTTGGTACACGTAATAATTGAGCCAATTTGTATATAAATTATTAGCATGTGAGCGCCAGACCAATTCTGGTCGAATACTCGAATCATCATTCTTATAATAGTTGACCGGGATTTTCACATCAACCCCTTTTTCTAGATCTCGCTTATACTCATTATCTAATGTCATACGATCATATTCAGGATGCCCCATAACGAAAATCTGTTTTCCATCATTGCTAACAGCAAGAAATGCTCCAGCTTCATCTGACTTTGCCAGCAGCTTCACTCCTTCACAGTTCTCGATGTCTTCTACGCTTACCTCTGTATATCTGGAATGTGGTGCCATAAATATATCATCAAACCCTCTTACCAGGGGTACTTTCCGATCCAAAACCCTGTGCCGGAACAACCCGGAAGCCTTTTCTGTCAAAAGTCTTTTCTTCAACCCATAGTGATAAAACAAGCCCGCCTGTGCCCCCCAGCAAATATGTAAGGTTGAGGATACATTTGTACTGCTCCACTTCATAATCTCTTTTAATTCGTCCCAATAGTCTACTGCTTCAAACTCCATAAGTTCAACAGGTGCCCCTGTAATGATGAAACCATCATATCGTTTTTCTTTCATCGCATTAGATGTCACATAGAATTTATTCAAATGGCTTCGCGATGTATTTTTTGACTCATAACTTGTTGTATGGCAAAAGGTTACATCCACTTGAATGGGGGTATTGGACAAAGCTCTTAATAACTGCAATTCTGTTTCTTCTTTTAACGGCATCAGGTTTAAAATGACAATTTGTAATGGACGGATATCCTGATGCGTGGCACGCGTCTCGTCCATTACAAAAATATTTTCTTTCTCAAGTTTTTCTTTGGCTGGCAAATCACCTTGTATTTTAATTGGCATAAAACTCTACCTCACTTTCCCATGGTTTGTGCGCAGGCGTCAAACGTAAGCCTCCCGATTGACTCATTGCTGCCGCATAAATCTTTGAATTAGCTCTTCTGGGCCATACCAGTGCCTCACCCTGCAGAACCAAATTTCATTTTGATTATATTATAACATGTTTCTCTAGCTATTTTAAAGTATAATATATTGATACAGATATATGCCCCCTACGGACAATTACGATTCAGCCCTAACCTGCTGATAACTGCAACCATCTGAACACACCTTATCTCGTCGAGCTTTGCACAGCAATAGTGTGAATACTAGCTACGGGGATACGGCCTTCGCTTCAATGTTCAGGGTCTGTAAATATACATATCCTGACTACATCAATGGCGCAAAAATCCTTAGTATTCTTCCTGCTAGTTGAAAGAATATATTCAAATTTTGATATTCATTCGCTTCCATCTTTTTACACTGTGCAAGTGTTTCCTGAAAATCCTGTTCAATATGTGCAACCTCTCTATTTTTATACATATAAGCAGCGCACTCAAAGTGTAAATAAAAACTACGATAATCTAAATTAATGGTACCTACCACTGCCTTTTCATCATCAGAAGTAAACACCTTCGCATGGATAAATCCAGGCGTATATTCATAAATAGACACACCTGCTCCAATTAACTCTTTATAATAAGTTTTCGCTACTACAAAAGCATACCATTTATCCGGAATACCAGGCATAATTATAGTAACGTCAATACCCCTTTTGGCTGCATACGTTAATGCTACAATAAATTCATAATCTAAAATCAAATAAGGAGTCATAATATGAACATACTTTTTAGCTGTATATAGAATATCTAAATATACATTTTCCCCTATATTTTCTTTATCGACGGGACTGTCTGCATATGGCATTACATAACCGTCCTCTGGATTCCCTAATTCCATGGCCGGTATATTCAGATACTTTTGATAATTATCAGCTTCTTTTGTATCTATATTCCACATTTGTAAAAACATGAGGGTAAAACTTTTGACTGCCTCTCCTTTTATCATGATTGCGGTATCTTTCCAATATCCAAAGCGTTCTTTTGAATTAATGTACTCATCCGCCATATTGATACCTCCTGTAAAGGCAGTATGCCCATCAATTACTAGAACTTTTCTATGGTCCCGATTGTTTTGATGGGTAGATAAGGCCGGTTTAATTGGAGAGAAGACTTTACATTGAATTCCCATAGCATTTATTTTTTTGGGGTATTTATACGGCAAAAGAACAAGGGAACACATCCCATCATACATAAATCGAACCTCTACCCCTTCTTTTACTTTTCGATTTAATATCTCTAAAATTGCCCCCCACATATCTCCATCTTCGACAATAAAATATTCCAGGAAAATGAAATGATGAGCTTTCTCCAACTGGATTTTCATCTCCTCAAATTTTTCCTCTCCCGATGGAAGATATTTTACGGATGAATTCTTGTATATAGGAAATCCGCCTTGATTTTCCACATATTCGGTCAATCTGGCTACATAAGGGGAGTCCGATTCTAATTCCTTCATCACTTCCTCATTCTGCCTTGCATATTGTTTCGTTTCGGTAGCGAGAGTTCTCAATCTCCGGTTTATCCAAGTTGCGCCAAATTGAAATTCTACAAATAAATACAGAACTGAACCAAAAACAGGAAAAACAAGTACTGGAATCATCCATGCCAGTTTGCCGGTAGGATTTCCCTGCTTATTTATTATATATATTACCAATATAGCGGCAAGTAATGTAAATCCTATATAGTAATATGTTGAATAGTTTTGAATACGTAAAAGCGGAATAACCAGTATTACTATTTGAAAAATTAACAATAATACAATGAATGCTGTTCTACTAAATACAAGCCTTAATATTCCCTTTTTACCATTTTGAATATGCCCTTTGCCCCTTTGCATATATCCATTCCCTTTTTCCACAGATATTTCCTCTCTTGTGCTAATTGCCACCCTTTTGACCGTTATCGGTAATATTACTTTTTCTAGTTGCATTATATAGATTTTATTTCATTAAATGTTCAAACTTTATACATGATACTTTCATATTTATAGTTTAATATAGTATTTATAAGTAATAGCAGGAAAGCAGACAAACAACTAACATTGAAATAGATTGTATTTTTATATTACTATCGTATTCTTTAATACGAGACCTTTTTCAAAAAGTGTTTTTTCACTTTAAATCTTTTTCATACTTAGACCGGTAGATTTTTCTATCGGTCACTCCTTTTATTGTATCATCTTTAAAAATTCCTCTTCTGATATAATTGGAACACCCAGGCTCTTCGACTTTTTATTCTTAGAAGAATTAGAAGCAGCATCATTATTTATTAAATAATTCGTTTTAGATGTAACACTTCCAGTTACTTTTCCGCCCTTCGATTCAATCAATTCTTTCAATTCATTTCGATTTTCAAAATGCTCCACACTTCCGGTAATTACAAAATTCATATTTGAAAAATATTGTTCCTCTACACTTTTCGCTTGCACTTCCAATTTTAATTCTTTTAATAAGTTGTCTAAACTTTGGCTGTTTTTTTTATCCTGAAAATAGTGAACGAAGTTCTCTGCGATTACTTCTCCTACTCCATCAATAGAACTTAAGTCATCCACTTTTGCCTGGCGCATTTTTTCAATGTCGTAATTAAAATATTTGCATATCAATTTGGCATTTGCCAACCCTATATTGGCAATTCCAAGACCGTAAATCACTTTAGGAAGTGTGGTATCCTTGGCTTTTCTAAGACCTTGTGTTAGATTATAATAAGATTTTTCTCCAAAACCTTCCATAACTAAAATTTCCTCTTTATATTTCTCGATTTTAAAGATGTCCGCAAATTCCTTTATAAATCCTTTCGAAATAAATTTTTCCAATGTAGCCTCTGAGAGACCATCAATATTTAAAGCATTTCGACTTACAAACAAAGTAAAGGACTTAATCTTTTTAGCCTGACAGTCTTTATTGATACAATATAAGGACTCTACATCTTTTACCTTCTTTATCTGTGTTTCTCCGCCACATACCGGACATGCATGGGGAATTTGAATCGTCCCGGTTCTACTTTGATTTCCTGCTATTTGCGGAATAATCATATTGGCCTTATAAACTTCAATTGTATCACCGACTCCAAGTTCGAGTGATCGCATAATACTGACATTATGAACACTAGCACGGCTAACAGTAGTTCCTCCCAACTCTACCGGCTCAAAAACCGCCACCGGATTGATTAATCCTGTTCTGGAAGGACTCCACTCTATCTCTAACAAGTGGGTTTCCTTCGTTTCATCCACCCATTTAAAAGCAATCGAATCTCGGGGGAATTTTGAAGTATTCCCCAATGATTGTCCATATGCAATATCATCATATATGGCAACAAGACCGTCTGATGGAATATCATTATGGGTAATATTCCCCGCAAACTCTTCAACCACCAATTCAATATTATCCTTAGTTGCAACTCTGTAACCCACAATATCGAATCCCTGATTTTTCATCCACTCCATCTGCTTTCGTCTGGAATTCTCAAAATCAACCCCATCTGCTTTTACCAAAGAAAATGCATAAAACTTCACATGTCTTTTTGCTGTAATCTCGTTATTCAACTGGCGCACAGATCCACTGCAAAGGTTACGTGGATTCTTATACTTTGCATCTAGATCTTTTATTTCATTATTTATTTTCTTGAAATCATGATAGGAGATAACCGCCTCTCCTCTTAATATAAGCTGTCCTTTAAAAGAAATGGTTAATGGAATATTTCTAAATACTTTTGCATTATTCGTAATGACTTCGCCAACTTCTCCATTCCCTCTAGTAACCGCTTTTTGAAGTGTTCCATTATGATAGGTCAATACAATGGTAAGTCCATCTAACTTCCATGAAATCAATGCATTCTGCTGTCCTACAAATTCCTTTAGAGACTCCACTTCTTTTGTCTTATCTAATGATAGCATAGGCAATTCATGCCGCTCTTTCAGTAGTTCTTGCACCGCTTCATAGCCCACTGTTATGGTTGGGCTTCCCGCTAAGGTAATTCCGGATTCCGCCTCTAGAGCACAGAGCTCATCATATAGCTCATCATACTGGAAATTGCTCATAATCTCTCTATCTTCCTGATAATATGCTTTGGCAGCCTCATTTAATATCTTCATCAATTCCTTCATTCGAAGAACGCTATATTCTATTTTATTTTCCATTTATATATTTTTCTCCCTGCGCCTGTTGGATTTTCCGGTTCTTCATATACAATTGGCTTCGCTGAATAATTACGAATCCTGAATCATTGTATACAATTCATTTTTTTCTTTAATTGTCACATTTCTATAAGCACCCATTTTTAAATCACCCAAATTAATATTTATAATGCGTATTCTTTTTAAGCTAACCACCTTATATCCCAAATATTCACACATTCTACGAATTTGTCGATTCAGCCCCTGCGTTAAAATGATTTTAAACTTAAATTTTCCGATAGACTCAACCTTGCATTTCCTCGTCACCGTGTCTAAAATTGGAACCCCCTCCGCCATCTGTTTTAAAAATGTTTCCGTTATGGGTCTGTTCACCATTACAATATATTCTTTTTCATGGTAGTTTTCCGCCTTCATTATCTTATTTACAATGTCTCCATTATTGGTCATAAGGATTAAACCTTCTGAGTCCTTATCTAACCTCCCAATGGGATAAATTCTGCCAGGATATTTGAGAAAGTCTATGATGTTTTTCTTCTCTCTTTTCTCAGCAGTACAGACAATGCCTACCGGCTTATTTACCGCAATCAGTACCATCTCCTCTTCCCTTTTAACCGGCTTTCGATTAACTAATACTTTCTGTCCGGGGCTTACCTTTGATCCCATTTGCGCCTTCTCACCATCTACTGTTACACGTCCGGCTTCAATCAATCTATCTGCCTCACGGCGCGAACAAACGCCTGCTTCACTTAAATATTTATTCAAGCGAACCGGATTGTTCCTATTTTTGTTTTTATAATCATTCATTAATCTATCATTCATTATATATTTCCTTAATACTAAATTTTGCTGCTAAAATTTCTTCAATAAGTTCCTTACCAAATTGACTAATAGGTGTTGGTGTCATTACCGGACACTCCCGCTTGCGTATCGGCTTCACAAGCAGAAGTAAATCAAAGCCAACTCCTTTTTGTAATCCCTCTTACTCAAACCCCAATTGCAGATGCAGCGCAGCGCTCTTTTCACTTTATAGGAAATTGGGTTCTATAAAGCAAAAACCCTCCGGGGGGGGGATGCACACTCCGGCGTAAGAGGAAAATGTCGCAAGCGACCGCCGGAGGCGCAAGAGTTCGCAAAGCGAACTCTTTGTTCTTTGGTAGTGAAATCAGAGCATATAAATTGTATACTCTTGCACCTTTAATAATGCCATCAACTTTTATAAAAAAGACTCCTATATGTAACCCTTGAAACTTAGGATCTAAATAAACGGATAATTTCGCATCCCACGAAAAAGCCATTTGCGATCTATACGGACCTGCATAAACATAGCCTGCAATCTCTCCATCCACTTCACAAACCAGCCATGGATATTGAATCTGTATCTTAGGTACTCTATCAGTAAAATCTTCTACTGATGGTACCGTGTATTCAAAGGTAACTGGGGGATTCAAAATATAAGGTTCATATATCTGCAATATTCTTTCTACATCCCCGTCCTCAATCATTCTTATTGTACATTCCACACTCTTCATATCCCGCTTCTTAATTTGTCCCTTCCACAAGATCATATTCCCAATCTTCTATACTCCCAAGGCTTTTTACATTCGTATATTCCAAGGCTGATAATTTTTCCACTGCGTTCTGACTTGTTGTACGGCTATCAGAATAAATAATAATAGCAACCTTTTTTTCTCTTAATCCTTGTGATACCAGACCTTCTAAATCCTCTAAAGCAATTTGAACAGCTCCGCTAATATGTCCCCGCTCATAGTCGCCTAATGCTCTTAAATCAATTATAATAAGACTGCTATCCTCTTCCATTAAAGTTTTTACTTCTGCAGAGGTTATCGTTGGCGTAATGGCATTTTGAGTTTTTACTATCATATTTGATTCGCTCTCACTACTAGCATCGTACCCACTGTCCCCTGTATCCGTCTGATTCATATTTTTTTGACTTTGCATCAATTCACTGCTGTTTTCATTTATATTTATATTGTCGCTGTCATTTTTACAGCCCCCCAAAATAACGTTTGCCATGAGCAGGGTTAATAATGTACATGTTATCATAGGTTTTTTCATAATCATTTTCCTCATATTTTCTACTATAGTTTTCCCGCAATTAACTCTCTTATGTGGTATCTTCAAATATGCGGCAATTATTACCTTGAAAGCAGATAAGGCTCCCACCTCTTAGCTGATGAGTAAGGACAAACTCGTCTTGGTAGGAGTCCAATCTCCTTTCAGGAACTAAGGCGTTTTTGAATTACATCTTATCTATTATATACTGTTTTCAGGAATTTTTCACTAAAAAAACTTAATATTTATATAATTCCCTATCCTTTAAAAGAATTCATTTCTTTTTTTATTCATATTTGTTATAATATTTTTAATACTTAGAATTAAAGATAACCATAGGAAGTACGCTGTGCCAACTTCCTATATTTGCGGGCAGTCACCAAATGCAAGACTCTTATAACAGACCCACGATATTCATGTAGTCCAGATTGGAGAAAATAAGCAAAGAGCTAAAAGTGGAATTAAAAACTCTTTCCCCCAAAAAATGCCCTTTGCTTAGCAAATTTAAGAAATCGCAAAATGGTCAGGATAGAAAGACTTCAATTGGAAAGTGGACAAAAGAAAAAGAACATTCCTGTTTTGTGTGCAATTATTTTAAAGAATCATATTCCAGGTATGTAGATACTTTTTTTGAAATGCTAAAAAACGACCAGAACTTCTTCAAATTAGTAGAAAATGGAACAGGGTTTTGCCTGCCGCATTTTGGCGACATTATGGACTCTGCACCATATCAATTGAATGAAAAATGATTATCGTTTCGTTGATGAAGATTGGAAAAATTCCAAAGATGCAGTACAAAGAGGCATACAAAAAGTAGCAGGTGGATATCCCGCTGATCCTATATTTATGAGTAAACGCTAGAGAATGTATTTTTTTATGTCGAAGCGCACCTCATGCGAAGCATTTTTGCTTTATCGGATCTCATTTCCTATAAAGCAAAATAGCTTCTAAGAGTTTATGGCCAAGGGTATATTATTTCATCTTATACGATTCCCTGAGCAATCATCGCATCTGCAACCTTCTCAAATCCGGCAATATTTGCACCTACTACATAGTTGCCTTCTGCACCATATCGTTTTGCTGCATCTGCCATATTGTGACAAATATTAACCATAATGTCTTTTAATTTTGTATCTACTTCTTCAAAAGACCAGCTCAATCTTGCACTGTTCTGAGACATCTCAAGAGCACTTGTAGCAACACCGCCTGCATTAGCAGCTTTTCCTGGCGCAAATAAAACGTTATTTTCTAAAAAGAAATCTGTTGCTTCCTGGGTAGATGGCATGTTCGCACCTTCACCTACGGCAAAGCAACCATTTTGAACCAGGAATCGTGCATCTTCAATGGATAATTCATTCTGCGTTGCGCATGGAAGAGCAATATCAACTTTGACATTCCATACACCTTTCCCTTCCTGATATTTGGCATTTGGACGATAATCCGCATATTCCGAAAGTCTTGCTCTCTTAACTTCTTTTATTTCTTTTAATACTGCTACATCAATACCTTCCGGATCAAAAACCCATCCGGTAGAATCGCTTGCAGTTACAACTTTCGCACCTAATTGTGTTGCTTTTTCAATGGCATAAATGGCAACATTACCGGAACCTGAAACAGCGATCGTTTTTCCGGCAATATCTTTACCATTGATTTTTAACATCTCTTCCATTAAGTATAAAAGCCCATATCCGGTAGCCTCCGTTCTTGCTAAAGAACCACCATAGTTCAACCCTTTTCCTGTTAAAACACCTTCATTTACGCCTCTGATTTTCTTATATTGTCCGAACATGTAGCCGATTTCTCTGCCGCCCGTACCTATGTCACCCGCCGGAACGTCTGTATCTGCACCAATATACTTGCTTAGCTCCGTCATAAAGCTCTGGCAAAATGCCATTACTTCTCTATCCGATTTTCCTTTCGGATCGAAATCGGATCCTCCTTTTCCACCACCAATTGGTAATCCAGTTAGAGAATTTTTGAAAATCTGCTCAAAACCAAGAAATTTGATAATTCCAAGATTTACAGATGGATGCAAACGAAGTCCTCCTTTGTATGGACCAATTGCACTATTAAACTGTACACGGAAAGCTCTGTTTACATGCACTTGTCCATTATCATCTACCCATGGTACTCGGAACATAATTTGTCTTTCTGGCTCAACTAATCTTTCAAGTAAAGCATCTTCCCTATATTTTTCTTCATTTTTTTCAACTACAATCTTTAGTGATTCCAATACTTCTTTCACTGCCTGATGAAATTCAGGTTGTGCAGGATTTTTTTTCACTACTTGCTCAATTACCTCATCCACATATGTCATTGTTTTATCCTTCCTCCTTATTATAAAAATAGCACCAGAAAAACTAAACTACTGTTAGAAGTAGTTTTATTTTCTGACGCCGTTGTCATTTGCTATTATATAACTATTAATACCATTATGCAAGTGTCTTTTTTCATTTCATCACTTTAATGCATAATCATTATGAATTAATATGATTTTTAGCTATTTTATATAAGTCTTCAATATATTAATATTTTTTTCACTAAAGTCCATTAATTCATTTGCCATCTCCATACTCTCACTAGAAATATTTTTATTTCTTTTTACTGTTTTTAAGACATCAATAATTTCAGTAGCATTTTCTTTAATTATCATTTCTGCAATATGAGCCGTACTGGTATTCATTACAGTGCTTGCCTGCATAGCTGCCCATGTTTTAGTTTTCTCTAGGAGAGAAACCGGTCTTGGTATATCTCCATTTTCTATCAGTATGTCTGATGCTTTTTCCTCTAACTTAGAATATCTTGCAGCCTGCTTATTCAAATCCAGCGCCAGATTTTCATCATATACCTTCCCAATTACATTGTGAATTGCATTTAATCCCATCTTACTCTCTCTATATACTGTATTAATTAATACCGTTTCCCCAATATCCATTTTATTTATTTTCAACCGTCTACTCCTTTTTGCATATTATTGTCACAATAGTTGTTGCTTAATCGTTGCTTATAATATAGAATATGGAAAATTTTAAAATTTATACAAAATATGTCCCCCACTTTCACTTCTTGAAAGTGGGGGACATATTTTGTATAAATTTTATATAACATAGGAATTGCTTGTAAATAAACTGTATTATTCGCCATACTTCGTGGTTGAAAACCTTACATACCGCAGTAAGTGGAAATCCACCTCCTTGCTTGACACATAATACCCTCACCAAATCATTCAGTTTATTTACAAGCAGTTCCTAACTGCAAACCATATTATTTTCTGTAATCTATCTACTCAGAAAGATATTCACTATAAATATATCCCCGTAACTCACCATATTTTACTTCAGTCCATCCATTATCAAGCACCTGTACTCTTGTAATTGTCGCACCTTCTTGTATAACACCGAGTACATCAGCATCAGTCCTTGAATCAGATCTTACATAAGCCTCCGTTTTCACCGTAACCACCCTATTGGTTTGCGTTGTTCCAGTAGTACCTGTTCCGCCAACTTCATCTGTTACTTCCTCTGTTGCATAGCTATTTTTTATAAATGTATTAAATGCATCATATGCTGCCTTTGCATCGGCATCACTTTCATATTTTTGTGTAAAATCATTCTGCACTTTTGTTATCAGAGCTACTACTTCTTCATCCCCTGACTTTAATTCCTCTGCACGAGCCAATACTGCTGCATCTACATCTAAATCCTCAATGTATAACTTTCCTGAATCATTGGTGCGCACATACATAGATGTGATACCTGGCAATGTATTTTCTGCATTTGCAAACTTTGTTTCATAATAAATATATACAAAATAAGAATTATTTTCCAACCCATTCTTTGTATAACAGATAATATTTTGATATTCTTCTACATAATTTGCTGCATTTTCTTTCATTAAGTTAAGCCTTGCAATTCTTTCACTATCTACATTCGCCACTATGCTTTGATAAATTTCCACATCCCCATCCTTTTGAGAATTCAAGTATGAAGTTGCAATATCAATAATTGCTTGATTTGTAGTTAATGCCAGAGGATCAGCCGCTGATTTTGTTTCACCTTCCACAACTACATCGGAAGCAGGCGTTTCTGACTGCTCAATAGATTCACTGCCTGTCTCGGAATCATTTGTCTTTGTATCTTTCATTATGTTCACTACCATGACACCTGCAACAATTACCAGGATAACAGCTAGTCCTAGAAAAATGTACCTAAGGTTATCGGATAGCCACTCTCTAAAATTTTCAAACATAAATACCTCCATATTATTGTTTGTTAAACTAATAAATATAGTTTATTGAATCTTTTACCCATAGTAACTTATACACCCCACAATTATATTTAGTAGGAACGCATCTGAAGGGAATCGAACCCCCGACACATGGCACCGGAAACCATTGCTCTATCCGCTGAGCTACAGATGCAAACTTGTCTAAAAATATCTTTACTTGTGTTATAGTACCATATATTCAGGATAAAGTAAAGATTAGGAGGCGACAAATGACGAATTTTTGTAATAGTTCAGCCTTATATATTCGAAGACGGACGAGATTTCATGGAACATTCTACTTCGTAAGACCTACAAGCGGGGAGTTCCCATGAGACCACTCTCTTCGGGCTCATGGGAGCGTTCGACCTGTGGGTCTTAAAAAGCAGAACGCTGCTTCAATTCTCGTCCGTCTTCGAAATACATAAGGCTGAACTGTTACGAATTTTTGATTTTCTTTCTCACACACAAGTACCTTCTCTAAAAATATAGAGCCTTTGATTTCTCAACAGGCTCTATGCGTTTTTCTAAATATCGCTATTGTTAATTTTAAGGCCATATGTAAAATCTTGAATTTCTTTTTTCATTACTTGCAAATCATCAAATACCAGACAATATTCTTCCTCCAGATACTCGCTAAATTCGTCAAACTTATACTCTAAATGATCTGCAGTAACAATCTGCTTTTCTAAAAGAGAAAATTTCAACTCAAGAATCTTCATCTGCTTATCTATTTTATCCATAGTTACTTTTGCACTAGAGAGTTGACTTTCTACAGAAATCACCGCACTTTCTAACGATGAAATTCCCACCTGAATTGATGTTAATTTTTCATAGATATATTCTAAAAAATGTATATTTAACTCCTGTTTTTTCGGTTCTAGACATTCCATTATTTTAATTCTCCTTCATTTCCTTATACTCCTGCTATTATTATTTGATTTCCTTTTGTTGCTTTTTTGAAACGATAACTTCGACATTCGTAAAATCTCTCCTTCTCTTTGAACGCAAATGGGTGTTCCTGTGTATAACACTTAAGGTAAACTGCTTTTTAAATAATGACTTCTTTTTTTCTCTTGTAACGGTATATATTCTATTTGATAAAACCTCCTCCGGTGTAACCTGTGTCTCGTTAATATCCTTCACCATCTCCAATAATGAGGATTTGTTATAATTCTTGTTAAATGGTACAATAATACACTCATGTATGCTGCTTGGTATAATATAAAGGTCTGCTTTTAACTGTTCTGCGATAAGAGCAAGGGCACCCATCATATAGATTGTTATTGCTCCAAAAGTCTTATCTGTATTTGATAATAGATACATTGGGGTTAAGGATTCTGATACATTTATTTCCTGTTTGATTTGATTAGAGAGGGTAGCCTTCGTGAATGTTCCTAAGATAAAATTTCTTGCTTTGTCTGTACCATTTACTGGCTGATTTGACTGGATTTTTTCCTGCTTCTGAAGTAGCAATATCCTGCATAACATGATCCATACTCTGGAAAGTCCCCGGTAATAGTCTTGGCGTATTATTTCTGGCATATACAAGCATTTCTTCTACAGTGACTTTCCAAAGTTTTAAATGGCTATAATAAATTAGTATGGATGCAAATTCAAACACCTCATTTTTAAGAACACAGTAAAAGATAATCGCAAGATCTAATAACCTTACATGTGGTATTTCTTTTAATAATTCCTCATTCTTACTATAATTAACCAACTTATAGGCGATTTTATCTGACACCTGATAAAACTCTTTAAAAAAACAACTTCAATTTTGTCTTTTAACCTTTTCGCCTGCTGAATGGCTAAAATATCTTGAATAATAAGATGCAACGATTTTCCCTCTGTATATTCTTCATAATAATTATTCAGATATATGGACGGTGCTAAACATTCATCTTGCCGTAATGCCGATAAATATCTAAACAAATTCCATTATTCTTCTTTACTTTATGAATGGATACACAGACCTCCTTCCCTAATATTTGGGATACCTGTGTTTTTACATATTGTAAGAATTCTTGTTAATTCAATATATCACCCTTTCTTTATATAATTATATATTTATATAGAATGCTCTCACAAGTAGAATTCTATTAAATAACGGAGTGCTGCATTGGGAAAATAGCGTTGAACAAAATTCCTGACCAATCCCTATATTTTCGCATTATTGTAAATGCTTAAAAATAACTTGAATGTGTCGAAAAATAGAAGAAAAAAGTGTTAAACTTTTTCACGAACATAAGTAAGAATGTATAGATTCTCTGAAATATCTTGAACTTCTTTGAAAATATCTGTTAATCAGATACATATAATTTTATTATATATTTTCCTATTATAAATCAATCCAATTTGTTTTCATACATTATACAACATTATTTTTTGAAAATCAATATATTTTTTCTAGGTTTTGGTATTCTGCTACGATTCGCACGCTTAACCTGCCGCTAACCGCAAAAATCAGAGATTCCCATGAGTGTTTTGAATTTAAAGATTATTTCAGGCAGAGAATAAGAGACTTTGCAGACTTTGCTTTTAAAAGGCTCCTATCCACAGCTTTACATATTATTATTGTTTTTCATATTTACAAAATACATATTCTAAGTCAAAATATGTTTGTTCTTCACTCTCGGCAGTTACCCTCCACCCTTCTAATTTATCCAAATCAGGAAAATATGCATCTGCATCATAAGCACGGTTTATCTTTGTAATATAGGCGGTGTCACAATAAGGTAAAAATTGTATGTATATCTGCTCACCACCTATAATATAAATTTCCTTATCCGGGTATTCTTTTAATTTCGCTATTATTTCTTCCATGGAATGAGCAATGAGCACATCTTTCACAGAATAATCCCTATTTGAAGTTAACACAATGTTCGTCCGATTTTTAAGTGGAGAACTGCCTGGAAAGCTTTCCAATGTTTTTCTTCCCATAACAACAATTTCTCCTGTTGTTTTATTCATAAATTGTTTCATATCATTGGGTATTCTTGCTAAAAGCCTATTCTTTCTTCCAATTGCCCAATTTTTGTCTACTGCTGCGATTAAATTCATTCATTGCCTCCTAATTATTTGCTAGTGTGTTAAACCGCAATCGGTATATTTTTAATTTGTGGTCCCGTCTCATAGTCTTCCACGTGAAGATCCGCCTTTGTAAAATCATAAAAATCTTTAATTTCCGGATTCAACCATACTTTAGGTGCGGGATAGGTTGGTCTCTCAATCAATTCCTTTATTACTGAAATATGCCGATCATAGATATGAGCATCTGCAATAACATGAATAAATTCTCCTACTTTCATATTGCATACCTGAGTCATCATATGCACCAATAATGCGTATTGGCAGACATTCCAGTTATTTGCAGCGAGAACATCCTGAGATCTCTGATTTAAGATAGCATTTAAGGTAAGCTTGTCGCTCCCCTCTTCCTTAGTTGTATTAAATGTCACACTATAAGCACAAGGGTACAGATTCATTTCATGTAAATCTTCATGTACATATATATTTGTCATAATTCTTCTACTATAGGGATTGTTTTTCAAATCGAAAATAACGCGATCCACTTGATCCATCATCCCTTCTTTGTACTTATGCTTCACTCCAAGCTGATATCCATAAGCCTTTCCTATTGAGCCATCTTCATTTGCCCAGCTATCCCAAATGTGACTACTCAAATCATTAATATTATTTGATTTCTTCTGCCAAATCCACAAAAGTTCGTCAAATGCACTCTTAATCCCAGTCTTTCGGAGCGTAATAGCCGGAAATTCTTTAGACAAATCATATCTATTCACAACTCCAAATTGTTTTATTGTATATGCCGGTGTCCCATCTCCCCATTTAGGTCTGACCTTCTCCCCCTCTGTGCTAACACCATGCTCCATAATATCCTTACACATATTTATAAATAACGTATCTGCATAGCTCATAATGAAGTCCTCCATGATAAATCTCGTGGTCTGTGCTTGCAAGCCCAGCAACCACATTGGTTTTTCATCAGGTAGATGAACCCGATGTAGTTTACAATGTTATATAGTAATCTCGATGTCCGCTATCAAATTGATAGACTATTAAAATCTTGACTTCATGAACCCGACTGTTCGCTTATACAGGCTTGGATTTATAAATTTTTCTTTTCATAATCTACCCCAAAAAAATAATCAGCAAATTTAGCAAAACCGTTCATTTCAATATTCAATTCATCTGGCACATTAATATCCTCTAATTCTCTATTTAATTTTTGCAATAACCCATTCACCTGACGCAGTACATTTTGCGCATTATCTATCTTTGAGTGTTTTACCATGCTTGAAATGATTCCACCACCCAACATATCAAAAACGCCCCAATTTTTCGCATTATTCAGACTTTGTTTTGCATAGTTGATTTTTCCAATGGCCGTTCTTGCCGCTGAAAGTGCTTCATTAATTTCCCGTATATTTTCCCTATGATACATATTTTTCTCCTTATTGCAGTATTTATACTTTACGACTTTATTTTGCACATCAATACTTGCGAAATAACTTGGAAATACTAATTTGTATTATAATATAAACACAGTCTAATATCAATCTAATTTCTAATTCTAGAAAAAAATAAGGATTGACATCTGGGTAAGTTTATAGTATATTAATTTAGAAATATTTTTATTGTTATGCACGAGTGGCTCAGTGGTAGAGCATCGCCTTGCCAAGGCGAGGGTCGCGGGTTCGAATCCCGTCTCGTGCTTCATAGCCGCAAACCAGTAATTATAGTGGTTTGCGGTATTTTCATGACCTATGATACACAAAAAATTCAAAAAGTAGTCTTAACTTTTTTGATATATATTAAGTATTTTTTACTGATTGGAAAATTTATCCAATAAAAAACGCTTTTTGTGTGAATAATGTAAGATAGTTATGTTTTTATCCCTAAACCGAAAGGAGCTTTCATATGAAAACAATATCCGTGGTAATTTCTGTATATAACGAGGAACAAATATTACCTGCTTTTTATAAAGAAATTACCAACATCCTATTGTCCTGTCCCTGTAATTACGAACTTATATTCGTCAATGACGGAAGCATTGATGGAAGTATCCGAATCCTAAAAGAATTTGCCGCAAAAGACTCCAATGTTAAAGTGATAAATTTTTCAAAGAATTTCGGACATGAAGCTGCTATGATAGCTGGAATTGATTACTGTATTGGAGATGGCGTTATCTGCATGGATTCCGATCTACAGCATCCACCCCGGCTAATTCTTGACATTATTGATAAATTTGAGAAAGGTTATGAAGTAATAAATATGGTTAGAACACAAAACATAGACGCTGGGCTCCTTAAGAATGTTACTTCTAAACTCTTTTATAAAGTACTCAATCTTATGTCGCCTGTAAAGTTTGAAAACAATGCTTCAGACTTCTTCGCAATGACAAATAATGTTGCATTGATATTAAAGACGGAATATAGAGAACATATGCGTTTTTTAAGAGGTTATGTGCAGGTACTTGGATTTGAAAAAACTTCGATTCATTATAAAGCCGAAGTTCGCAGAGCCGGCGAAAGTAAATATAGTATGAAAAAATTACTTCATTTTTCTGTTAATGCTTTAACAAGTTTTTCCGACCTTCCACTGAAACTGGGAATTTATTCGGGTGTAATTGTTGGAGTTTTTGGACTAATCCTGATGATTTATACCCTGTATACCAAATATAAGTATAATGCACCAAATGGATATGCTACCATTATTGTTGCCATGTGCTTTATGTTCGCTTTACTCTTCTTTATAATAGGAATCATTGGTCAATATATCTCTATTATATTTGCCGAAATAAAGGATAGACCAATTTACACTGTGCGTGAAACAATAAACATGGATTCTGAACAGTTGTCACAAATAGTTGAACATACTTCGAAAAAAAAATGACCTGACCTTTATGAAAAATCCGTTACGTATAGTTACTTGATCAAAGAGTTCGCTTTGAAAACTCTTACGCCTCCGGCGGTTGCGGCATCTTCCTCTTTCGCCCTAGTGTGCAGGGGGGCTTATATGACGCAATTTCCTACAAAGTGAAAATGCTTGCATCAAGCACACGCTAGAGCGCAATTGAAAAACACTTGTACCAAGCTGTTGCGTCCCGCTTTGTGGGATACAAGTCCTAATTTGGGAGGCATAGTGGGCTACGCACTGGCCAAATTGGGGGAAGTAGCCCGCAAAGTGTGGCTGCAGATTGGTGCAAAGATTTTTAATACATGCTCTAAGGTTTTAAGATAACACTTATCACATATTTCTTATCCTTAAATTGTTTATGTGTAATATTTTCTAATTTTATCAAATCCACATCTACCCATAGTTCTTCGGCAACTATCATAATATGGGATATCATGATTCCAAATTCAAACTCATTCCATTTTGAAAGCATGGGTAGTTTTATTTTGGACGATTTTTCAAAGATATGAAATCTATTCTCATAAACCACAAACCTCCATGGCTGGCAATTCATGCTGGATGGTGCAAGTCTGGCTGCCTCTAATACTTTTGTAATCCATGTTCTGGGACGTTCTTTATATATACACAGATCTTTTAAGGAAATCCGATTCGCATGATTAGCGGGGCGACCATATTCCTCCTTCGGTATTCCAAAAGCCAAAACCATAATCGGCTGGATTCCATTACCAAAGTTCATTGGTTCTTTTTTATGACCAGAGCCAAGATAACAGCTTCCAATTCCCTTGGAACTTAAAAACAGGGACATATGTTCTAAAATATAGCCTCCATTTAGTAGATATTTCTCTTTGTTTTCCGAATATAATACTAGAAAGTAGGGAGCTTTTACACTAAATAATCCTGATATCTGGTGCTTCTTCTCAAACGTGGATACTATTTCTATATTAGTCTTTATATCTAAAAAAAGAGGTATTAACTCTTTGTAAAAGTCTTCAATTGCACTTCGCATGTTATCTTCAATGGGTACCATGCTATAGCTTCTTACAGATTCTCGAATATAAATTGCTTCATACAAATTCATAACATTCATCCTTCACTTGTTTGTAATAATATTGTAACATATTATTCTCTAATTATCTACCTATTTTCACATGTTTTTTATGAATAAAGAATATTAATTGTTTACTAAGCTTTCTGCTTCTTTGCTATTCACATATAACGTAATTTCTGTAACGTATAGATTATATATTTCCAGTTATTTCTATAGTATGGCAATTCTCACCATTTCCAACATCCTTCTTAAAATTTTAATTATTGCCAAAATGCGTCTGGCTACTGATAAGCATTCAAATCAATAAGGCATAAAAAAAATCACCGGTCTAGATAAGCTTTATGCCTTATTGTTTTTAAACATACCATTTTTCAATGAATTTCAATAGAATTTGAATATTTATTCAGTTTATTCGAGATGTATAAGAAAAATAATATATTCCCTATATCTCCTCACATAATTTTTCCAGCTCGCATAAGTAGGAATCAAAAATTATAATTGCCTCTTTTACAGGATTTGGACTACTCATATCAACTTTACACAATTTCAATAAGTCAATTGGATCCATAGAGCTTCCTCCGCTTAAAAATTTAAAATACCCTTTTTTCGCCTCTTCATCGCCTTGTAAAATCTTGTTACTGATTGCTACTGCTGCTGAAAAACCAGTCGCATACTGATACACATAGAAAGGTGTATAAAAATGTGGAATTCTAGCCCATTCCATAGCAATATTCTCATCAACCACCACATTATCCCCATAATACTTCTTATTTAATTCATAATAGATAGAGGACAGGATCTCTGCGGTTAAAGTATTTCCTTCTTCTACCATTTGATGCGTTATTTTTTCAAACTCAGCAAACATCGTCTGGCGGAATACTGTACTTCTGAACTGTTCTAGGAAATAATTGATTAAATAAGCTTTCTCTTTTTTATCCGTCGTCTGCTCCATAAGATGATGAATTAGTATAGATTCATTGCAGGTAGAAGCAACTTCCGCCACAAATATTTTATAGGAAGCATATACAAAAGGCTGATTGGAATCTGAATAATGGGAATGAATTGCGTGACCCATTTCATGAGCCAGTGTAAACACATTGTTTAGATTTTCCTGATAGTTTAGCAATACATAAGGATGTACTCCATACGCCCCCCAGGAATAGGCTCCGCTTCTTTTTCCTTCATTCTCATACACATCAATCCAGCCATTTGCAAATCCCTCTTCCAGCAATTTGCCATACTCTTCACCAAGAGGTGCAAGACCTGCCTTTACTATATTCCTTGCTTCTTCATAAGGTATTTTCATGTCTACTTCTGCAACCATCGGTGCAAACAAATCATACATATGCAGCTCTGATACACCCAGGACTTTTTTTCGAAGCGC
>Ga0153997_1000056_pt1 | contig 35365 bp, 28 predicted proteins | sample TSNC081MetaG_FD_104750 | JGI IMG/M metagenome (GOLD analysis project Ga0153997, IMG submission 104750) | Attine ant fungus gardens microbial communities from North Carolina, USA - TSNC081 MetaG | ecosystem: Host-associated > Fungi > Mycelium > Unclassified | place: USA: North Carolina, Lumber...
AATCTACAAGCTGCTGTTTAAATTCCGGTGTGTAAGACTTTTGATTCTTAGCCATGTTGAACATCTCCTTTTCTCTTTCACTGTTATTATAGGTTGTTCAACTTTTCGTGTCTACTCTTATATACTAACACTACTGTACTTTCCAAAACAATAAATGTCATACGTAAAGTGTATGGAGGAAACCTTTCAGAAGAGTTGTATAAGCAGAAGCAAATTAATCTCGATATGTTGGAATTGGCGCATCATAAAAGAAATCATAAAATAGGACAATCTGAAAAGTAGAGGATATCGTTAAATTATTGGATGAGGCCCGGAAAAAAACAAGAAGAGAGCAGTAATCCCTTGGACTTATTAGAATTGAACTTTTCTTTTCCGGCAACCTTAATTAAGAGATATGAAAAGGAATCCTTTGAGCATATAAAGAGGATGGATTCCGAGGTGATGGTTAATGAAAAAATAATTTCTGGCGTGAACTGCAATATTATAAAGCACAAGGTTGCTATTCCAAAACGTAAGCTGATGTATATTCATGGCGGAGCCTTTATGTTTGGAGGCATAAAAGACGATTATTATATGTGCGGGCTTTTGAGCAAATTTAGCCGTTGCGAGATTGTGTTTGCTAATTACAGATTGGCACCCAAACATCCTTTTCCGACAGCTCTTGAGGATTGTATTAAGATCTATAAAGAGTTGGTAAATACAAGTGATGACAGTAAGGTTTACTTGTGTGGAGATTCGGCAGGGGCCACCTTATGCTTTGGATGGAAGAAGTCGGAAAGAACAACTTAATATTAAAATTAGTCGAGCGCTTTTCTAGAAGTGAGTATTTAATAAATATTTTAAAGGCATATCGGGAAGGCAGGTATGATGGTAACTTAATGGATATTATTTATGCAATACAGAGCAAGTATCTCTTACCGTCTGGTAAAAAGGAGCAATATAATTAGTATTCTCCAGATCAGATGGAAAAATAAAAAAATTATTTGATTTAGACTGGTTTTATATTGATAATCGTAAATTGGATGGTTTTTTAGATGGCTTTAAAAACGAGTATCGGTGTAAAAACAAATATGCTCTAAATCAAAAGAAAATGAGGAGTCTTGCACTTACTGCCATAAGTGGGCGGAGAAATCCATTCGTTACGATGAAAATAAAATGCATGAGTACCAGAAAGATTTGAGGGTGATTTTAGATTTCATGTAGAATGGACAAATCTTTGCCTAGATCATTCAAGTGCGGCAAGCGGCTTTGGTTTCTTTTTATTGACATGATAGGCAAGACATGGTAACATTTTACTAATTAATTGAGCATAGAAATAATATTATGAAGATAGGCGCTGCTACATATCTATTATAATCTTTATACTTAGTTAATAGTTGGTTCGTGTTTCAATCGCAGGGAGGTATGCAAATGAAAATAAAAGGAAGCGAGTTATTTGTTAAGGCATTAAAAGAGGAAAAAGTTGATACGTTATTTGCATATCCGGGAGGGATGTCAATTGACCTATTTGATGCACTATATAATGATCAGAATTTAGATATTATTTTACCAAGACATGAGCAGGGGTTAATACATGCTGCTGATGGATATGCACGGTCAACGGGAAAGGTCGGAGTATGTTTAGTTACGAGTGGACCTGGGGCAACCAATTTAGTAACAGGGATTGCAACTGCCAATTTTGATAGTGTACCTTTGGTTTGCTTTACGGGGCAGGTAATGACATCCTTAATTGGAAATGATGCATTTCAGGAAGTGGATATGGTAGGCATTTCGAGAAGTATATGTAAATATGCTGTTACAGTCAATAAGCGCCAAGATTTAGGGGAAATCATCAGAAAAGCATTCTATATCGCTCGTACAGGGAAGCCAGGTCCAGTGGTTGTAGATATACCAAAAGATTTACAACGGGAATTAGGTTCGGCGGTTTACCCGACGGAAATTCATATAAGAGGGTATAAACCGAATACAGAGGTACATGTCGGTCAATTAAAAAGGGCGGTTGGCTGCTTAGAAAAAGCCCGTAAGCCAATTTTCTTAATTGGAGGCGGGGTTAATATAGCATCGGCCAATAGTGAAATGACGCTGCTTACTGAAAAAACCGGTGTACCAGTAGTGACCACAATTATGGGAAAGGGAGCGATTTCTACAGATCATGCTAATTACGTTGGAAATATAGGAATGCATGGTAATTATGCGTCAAACCACGCCATCAGTGAATGCGATGTATTATTTTCAATAGGAACAAGGTTTAACGATAGAATTACAGGAACAGTAAAGACCTTTGCCCCTAATGCCGTAGTCATTCATGTTGACATTGACCCAGCTGCAATTTCCCGGAATATTAGAGTAGATATTCCAATTGTTGCAGACGCTAAAGTCGCCTTAGCTAAAATGCTAGAGTTGACGGAGAAATGTGATATAAGCGGGTGGATAGAAGAAATTGATAGTTGGAAAAGAGATTATCCATTATCAATGGAGCAGTATTCAGGAATGACTCCAAAAACCATTATCGCTAAAATTAATGAAATATTTAAAGAAGCAATTATTGTGACCGATGTGGGACAAAATCAGCTTTGGACAACACAATATATTGAACTTAATTCATCCAGGAAGCTATTAACATCAGGCGGTCTGGGAACAATGGGTTATGGATTCCCAGCTGCAATTGGCGCAAAAATTGGAAACCCTGATAAAACGGTAATCTGTATCACTGGTGATGGTGGAATGCAGATGAATATTCAAGAGTTAGCGACTGCGGTGACATTAGAACTGCCGGTTATCGTATGTGTATTAAACAATGGATATTTGGGCAATGTAAGACAATGGCAGGAGATGTTTTATTCCAGGCGCTATTCATGTACCTGTCTGAGATATCGAAAAAGTTGTGCGCATAATTGTGGGTACACTCATGAAGAATGTCCGCCATATACGCCTGATTTTGTTAAGCTTGCCAAAAGCTATGGGGCGTTAGGTATTCGTGTGAAAAGCACTGAGGAAATAGAAGAGGCATTCAAGAGTGCTAAGCAGAATTTCACCTCTCCCACTATCATAGAATTTATAATTGAGGAAGAAGCAAATGTATATCCGATTGTACCAGGAGGATATCCACTTAGGGAAATGATTATGGACTAAGGGAGGAGTGAACTATGGAAAATATGAAAAAAAGATGGATAAGTCTATTTGTTGAAAATGAGGTAGGTGTATTAGCTAGAATCTCAGGTCTCTTTTCCGCCAAATCATATAACTTGAGCAGCTTAACGGTAGGAATTACGGAAGACCCTACCGTATCTCGGGTGACGATAAGCCTGGTGAGTGATGATGCAGTGTTTGAACAGATTAAAAAGCAGCTAAATAGGAGTGTTGAAGTTATTAAGGTAGTTGATTACACCAATACCCCAATTCATATGAAAGAGGTTATGTATATTAGAATAGATAGCTGTAATGACAAAGATAAAGACGAAATTTTTAAAATTGCACAGGTGTTTGATGTAAAAATGGTTGATTATGGAAAGAGCAGTGTTATTATAGAGTGTTTGCATACGGAAGATAAGAATGATGATCTGATAAACCTGATAAAGCAAATCTTTATGAATCGGATTGAAGTAGTGCGGGGTGGCAGTGTTGCAATTGAAGCAATCAGCATTACAGACAGATAATTCAAATATGTAAATATATGCTTTAAATAATAAAGAAGCAATCAATGAGTATTAGTGCTTTTGGGATCCTTATAGAAATGGAAATCCATTATTCGATTCATATAAGAATAGAGCTAGAGTGAATTATTTCGCTTCTAGTTCATTTTTATTTTAAACTTAGATTTGAAAATATTACATTTAATGGACAAAAAGCGACTAATAAAAGACATAAAATAATAATTGATATAAATGTGCTATTATAATTTACAAGGATATGTTAAATAATTATAAGGAGTAAAACAGGAATGATTACAAGAAAAATTTTAACTTCAGAATCGGTGACAGAAGGACCCGGATAAATTGTATGATCAAATATGCGAAGCGGTATCCATGCTATAGTAGATGCAATTATGTCTCAGGACCCTTATGGCAGAGTTACCTGTGAGACGTGTGTGACGACGGATTTAATCTTGGTAACTGGAGATATTACAACTTGTGCCAATGTAGATATACAGAAAATTGTAAAAGATACCATAAATGAGATCGGGGATTTACCAGATTTTATATTATTGAGATGTTAGATTATGTTAGGGCACTATTTGCATAAAGTTATACAAAGGAGTTGATGAATTGGAATAGTATAAAATATGTATGAAATAGTATAAAAAATAATGTTGGAATACGGAGGTATACATGAAATTCGGCATAAGAAAAAAGCTTTATAGAAAATCAAATAATAGCTCTTCTACGTCATTATTTGTTGAAGAAGTAGAGACAACCTGTCCCAAATGCAAAATAAGCGCTTTTCAGCAGGATATATACAGGAACTATGGCAAATGTCCAAATTGTCATAAACATATGTATATCAGTGCGCTCGAAAGAATTAACTATTTTTGCGATAAGAATTCCTTTGAAGAGTTGGATTATGACATGACTTCAACAGATCCACTTGATTTTGAAGGATACAAAGAGAAACTAAAAAAAGATAAGGAAAATACAGGTCTTGAAGAGGCAGTCGTTACTGGAATAGGAAAAGTAAGTGGACAGCAATGTGTCATAGCAGTGATGGATAGCAAATTCAGGATGGGTAGCATGGGAAAGGTAGTTGGAGAAAAAATTACGCGCGCCACTGAAAAAGCACGAGAAATCAAAGTTCCCTTTATTATATTCACTGCATCTGGCGGTGCCAGAATGCAAGAGGGGATGATTAGCCTGATGCAGATGGCAAAGACTTCTGCGGCATTTCACCGATTAAACGAAGAAGGAATTCTAAGTATCGTGATATTAACGAATCCGACTACCGGAGGAGTTGCTGCAAGTTTTGCAACATTGGCGGATATTTTATTAGCGGAACCAAATGCGTTAATTGGGTTTGCAGGCAAAAAAGTGATTGAGCAGACCGTAAATGCCAATTTGCCGGAAGGCTTTCAAACAGCAGAGTTTTTATTTGAAAAGGGTCATATAGATGATATTGTTGATAGAAGCAGGCAGCGAGATTATTTATCTAAACTAATCAAACTACATACTGAGGTTGCAAAACAGGCATGGAATCATAGCAATAGGAAGGTTCAGATGCGTAAAGAGGTGTCGGGATATAACAATTTAACATCTAAGGAAAAGTTCCTTCTTGTAAGAAATCAGCAAAGGCCCAGGTCAAGTCAGTACATAAAATACTTATTTGATGATTTTATTGAATTACACGGGGATCGCTTTACTGGTGATGACGGAGCAATAATTACAGGAATTGCAACATACCATGGAAGGCCGGTAACGATAATTGCCCATGAGAGAGGAGCTGATTTAGAAGAAAATCTTAAACGGAATTTTGGAATGCCAAGACCATCTGGTTTTAAAAAAGCGATTCGAATTGTAGAACAGTCACGTAAGTTTAAACGCCCAATTATAACTTTCGTTGATACAAAAGGAGCAGATCCAACAGCAGAATCAGAATCGGAGAACCAGAGTGCGGCCATATCCAATTGTCTGATGGCAATGTTACGAGTGAATGTGCCATCAATAGCCGTGGTTATTGGAGAAGGCGGAAGTGGAGGCGCACTGGCGTTAGCCGTCTGCAACAAAATATTGATGCTTGAAAATTCTATCTTTTCAGTTATTTCTCCTGAAGGGGCAGCAACTATATTATGGAAAAATAAAGAAAACATAAATGAAGCAATAAAAAATCTTAAAATAACGGCTTCCGATCTGGAGGAACTTGGAATTATTGATGAAATCATACCAGAAGTTAAGCTAGATTCTGAAGAACATATATCTGAACAATCGATGCTGGTGGATTCTTATATCATGAAAGCACTGGTGGAATTGGACGAAATTAAAAATTGCGAATTATACAATTTGCGCATACAAAAGTATAGGAATATTTAAATGGAGGATGACAATGGAACAATTAGAACAAAACTTTTTAGATAAAGTTTTACGCTTTTATTCAGATAATAATATTGATGTATTACAAATTAAAATGGATACTATTTCAATTAATATTGAGAAAAAAGTGCCGATACAAAGAGCTGAAGAAACTTGTGCAAAAATAACAGAAGTTGAAAATATTGAGGCAGAAGATATGGTTGATATAACTGCTCCTATGGTTGGTGTTTTTTATCTGCGTCCAGGGCCGGATGAGGATACATATATAAAGACAGGGGAGTTAGTGGAAGCCGGTAAAACGTTGGGACTTATAGAAGCTATGAAATGCTTTACAGAGTTTAAAGCTTCAGAAGGTGGTATTGTAAAAGAAATATTAATTGCAGATGGACAAGCATTTGAACATGGTCAGGTATTGTTCAGATTGCAAAAATGAGGTAAAGTGTCTGCACCGGGATATTTCTAAGGTTGAAATAAAATATAGGAAAAGGAGCCATGGCATAAGAATGAAAAAAATTTTAGTTGCAAACAGAGGTGAAGTAGCAGTTAGAATTATTCAGGCATGCAAGGAATTGGAAATTAATACTGTTGCAGTATACTCGGCAGTAGATAAAAATGCTTTGCATACAAATATAGCGGAGGAAGCTTATCAGATAGGAGAGGGACCGGCTGATCAGAGTTATTTGAGGATAGATAGTATTTTAGAATTAGCAATTATTACAAGATGTGATGCAATTCATCCAGGCTATGGCTTTTTATCAGAAAATATTGAATTCAGAAAACGCTGTGATGAAGAAAATATTATATTTATAGGTCCCAGCACTAGTAATTTTTTAGAAGTTGCAGATAAATTAAATGCAAAAAAAATTGCAAAAAGGGCAGGTCTGCCTGTTGTACCAGGCGGAGATCATAATGTGAATAATGAATTCGAACTGATAGAAACAACAGAGACCATAGGATTTCCAATCATATTAAAAGCTACTGGTGGAGGAGGCGGGAAAGGAATAAAGGTTTGCCGGAATAGAGAAGAGACTATTAATAATTATAGAATTATTAGGCAGGAGGCTGAAAAAAGTTTTGGCGATAATCGTATATATGTGGAGAAATATATTGAACATTTTCGACATATTGAGGTGCAGATTATTGGTGATGCATATGGAAGTTATATACATTTAGGGGAACGTCTCTGTTCTATACAGCGAAATATGCAAAAGATAATTGAAGAAACTCCGGCACCGGGCATTACGGATAACATGAGAGAAGAAATGTGTAAGGCTGCAGTGAAACTAGCAAAAACCATAGGGTATCTGGGAGTGGGTACCGTAGAATTTATTTATGATTATACTAACGAAGACTTTTATTTTATGGAAATGAACACTAGACTACAAGTGGAACATCCTGTTACAGAAATGGTTTGGGGAATAGATATTGTAAAAGAACAGATACAGATTGCATGTGAAAAGAAGTTAAGTGTCGGACAGGATGACTTGCAGGCCAGGGGCTGTGCGATTGAGTGTAGAATAAATGCAGAAAATGCATTTAAAGAATTCCAGCCATGCTGCGGGAAAATTGATTTATTTGTTCCACCAACGGGAAGTCCTAATATAAGAGTGGATACATATATCTATTCAGGTTATCAGTTATCATGTTATTATGATTCCATGATAGGGAAAATAATCGTATATGGGAATACTCGAATAGATGCTATTAATAAAATGAAGGTAGCATTAAAGACTACCATAATAGAAGGAATTGATACAACACTGGATTTTTTACTCATGATTATGAATAATGTTGTTTTTGAAGGTGGCGGATATGATAATAAATTTTTGGAAGAATATTTATGTGTTATGAGTGAAACCAGTGTAACATTAAACTGAAAGGATATTTAAATGAGTAATAGAATATCGTTATTATTAACTGATAATCAAACAGAGATAGAAGCCCTAAAAATAATTTTTGGTTCACTTGTATACAGAGATATAATAATTAAGGATATAATTGAAATATTATTTCAAAATTATAAAGAAATGTATGAAAAGAATTCTGATGTCCGCATTCTGGAAATAATGATACTTATTATTAAAGCACTTACAGATATAGGAATCGTTTATTCTGATTTTAAGCAACAGTTTGATGAAGTGTTAAGCCTTTATACGAATACTAAAAATCATACTAAGATAAACAGAAGTTATTTTATAAATAGTAGTAATTTGAAATTGTCAAAATCAAATATGAGAAAGATATTTGGCAAGTGGAATAAAAATTCTAAAAACGAGTTAACATATGAAGAATTATTAGATGATATATTGTTAAAGTGTAATGCTTCCACAGGTGTTTATGTTTATGAACATTATAAAGCAACTTCGCAAAGTATTTCAAAATATAAGCTAATTGTAAATAATAGAATTAGATATATCTATAGTTATGATAAAAACAGATATTATTTTTTTGATATTTAGAATAGGTAATTGCGAAACTTAAAAAGCACTTCATGTGGATAGCTTTTAAAATTCCAAACGAAGTTATAGGATTTACAGGTTTTAAATAGGAATGATTACTGAAAAGTTAAAAATCATGGGAAGTTAAACATTTCCACAGCATTTAAATAATGTGAAATCAAGAATTTTTGAGGAGATATTATTTAGTAGCAAACGAAAAAACCAGCATTTTAACGGTTTTTCGAGTTTCGCAAACGCCTAAGATATTTAGAAATGTGAAAGGAGTAAATGAGGTACTATCCTAAGAATATTCTCCTTTTGAGAACCAGACATTTATTTGCACAGCTGTTTGGCGATTATGTAAATCATATTCGGAAATTTTAGTAGTTTTAATTATACTTATCACTAAAACAACACCAATTTTATTTGAAGAAAATGGCAAAATATAATAAAATAAATTTAAATTATATGAATGATTTATTTAGATCATTATTAATTATAAGTTCGAAAATCATTTTTTATATTGAATAATGCCAAATTTTGTTATAATATATATACATTGGAGGTGTTTTAATGATAAATATCGCACTAGTTGATGACGAAAAAAGTAATTTAGATTCAATCAATGCAATATTAAAAAAATATTTTACTATTAATTCCATAAAGTATGATGTTACATTATATCAAAATCCACAAAATTTGGTATATGATATCGAAGAAAAAATTTTTTATGATATTTGTTTATTAGATATTGAAATGCCACAAGTAGATGGCATAAAATTAGCTAAAATCATATCATCTACTCACGCCAAAACATATATAATTTTTATCACTTCCCATCTTCAATATGCAATAATAGGCTATGAATTAAAAGTATCCAGATACATACCAAAATCAATGATAGAACAAAAATTGCCCCAGGCGTTGGACGCTATTATTAAAGAAATAAGAGTTAATGATAAAGGATGTTTTATAATAAAAACGAATGTACGTTATGAAAAAGTTTATTATAATAGTATTTATTATATTTACAAAGATCAAAAAAATTCAATATTTGTGACCAAATCAGGCGAAAGTAAAATTCGTATGAGTTTACATGATGTATATAATGAATTAAATCAGAATATTTTTTTAATAATCGATAGAAGTTATATAGTTAACTTTGAACATGTTATGAAAATTCAAAATAATTTATTGTACCTTAGATCTGGCGATCATTTATCTGTCAGTCGGTCAAGAAGTAAAGAAGTTAAGCGACTAGTTAATAAGTATTGGAGTAAATATGTATAGTTTATTGTATAGTATAACCGAGTTTATTTTTTGTTCTATGAGATTTTATTTAAGTTATCGAATTTTTGGAAAATTAATGAATGCAAAAGAAGAAAAGAATGAACGTTTATTTATTCTGCCAGCATTACTTTTCGTAGCTTCATTGAGCTTTTTTAATAGTTATGTATTAACTTTTTCTAATGCAATGATTATATTTGGCATAATATACTGGAGTTTTTGCTTATCTATATTAAAAAAACAAAATATTTTTATTGTATTTGTTATAATTGGCTCTGTCATACTGTTTTCAGTAATATTGGAATTTCTTATTATTATTTCGTTAAGTGCACTTTTTAATAACTTAATTATTGGTAATTTAGTATCTGCATCATATAGTAGTGATCGAGTAGCTTACTGCTGGATAGTAATAGCAATATGGTTTCTATTATACTACAAGACTAAAAATGTATTGAAAGGAAGAATAAATTATGTCGAACACTATTTAAAACATTTTTATATCGTGTTATTCGTTGAAGTGATAGCTATGCTTTATTTTCAAAGAGTGTTTTTTGAAGAGATAACCATGCAAATCTATCAGCTTTGGAGTTGCTTTTTAGTTTTTGGCATGATGATTATTATGGGGTTGATTTTCTATATTTTTTATAAAGATGAAAAAGATAAGAATAGTATGAAAAATATATACAATACGGTATCGCGGCAGAGATATACAGAAATGACAGAATTATATATGAAAAATGCAACTATATACCATGATATGAAAAATCATCTTAATATAATCTGCAAATATCTAGAAGGTAATGATGACAAAAGCGCACTGAAATATATAAGGAGTATAAGAGAACCGCTTTTGCAATATGAGAATAATATTACAACTGGCAATGATATAGTTGATATGGTAATAAATCATAAAATTGCTGAAGCAAATAAAATATCAATTAAAATAGATATAGATACTGAAATGTTAGGGAAAATGAATATTGAGGATATTGACCTTTGTTCTGTATTATCAAATGTAATAGACAATGCAATCGAAGCGACTAGTGTTTTAGATCAATCGAAACGTATCGTAAGTATTCAAATTAAAAAGAGAAATGATATGTTGATTATCAAAGTGAGAAATTCATATTGTGTAAAGATTCAAAAGGAAAAAGAGATGTTTATTACTACAAAAAGTAATAAGCAACTACATGGGTTGGGTACATGGAGTATAAAAAGGATCATTGATAAATATGATGGATACATTAATTACGATATCAAAGAAAAAATTTTTGAAGCCGTTATTACAATTAACTGCTAAATAAGGACAAAAGAATACAATTTAGGGACATGTTGATGATTATGAAAGAATAATGATATAATGATAATGTAGTTAAAAAGATAAGGAGGTGAGTAGAATTGCAGAAATTAAATAGAAATATGAATATGAATGCTGCCGGAAGAATTTCAACGGAGAGAGCTGAAATTGAGAAAATGAACTTACGAAGAAATTCTGATGAAGCTCTAATTACTACTATAACTGTTAACTGTAGTGCTTTTTTGACTATTTTTTGTTGTTAAGCATTGTGAGGCATGGCACTCTGATAAAGAGTGCCTTTTTTGCTTGCTGTTCTAAATATGGAGTAAATCAATAATGATTATAAATATGAAGGTGGAATATTACAATGTATAACTTAGATGGTAAACTAAGAAATTTAGAATTAATATACGAGTCTATTTTCAGTGATGATTTAGAAGTCACATGGAGCAGGAATGTTGAAGATACAAATTTTTCTTCATTTTATATCCCTTTGTTGGTGGTATACAAAAAATGGATGCATCAGACGTATGGTTGGGGATCTGATCAAACCAGCTTGTTCGCCGAGGGTCTGCTGAAAAGGTTGCATAATGTATGTACTAGGACTTTAGTCAGTGAAATACATTTATGCAAAGAACAAGGACTTTTATTGGGATTTAATGAAAAAGAACAATATAATTATTATAATGATGTGATTTTAAAAGATAAAGAGTATATTGAAGATTTGTTTGGAGAATATCTAGAATTAAAAAGGATTATTTTTGAGACCATATTTATATTTGGTGAGTTTACAAATATATTCTTTATACGTTTTCAAGCGGATAAAGAAATGCTGAATAAACAATTTTTTCCGGACGCCCCTTTTAGCAATATAAGTTTTATTTCATCAAGTAACTCGGATAAACACAATGGTGCAGAAACATTAATTATTAAGTTTGATAATTCTTTTAAGCTTGTTTATAAGCCTAAAAATTTGGAGAATGAGATTATATACAAAAATATATTAAATTTAATATCCGGGATATTGGATATGGATTCTTATCAATTTCTGATTATGAATATAGCGGACTATGGGTGGGAAGAATATATTCCCAATGAATGTACGAATAAAAATAAGGAAAAAAAGTTATTTTTTCAGAGAATGGGAATTATTTTATGTATAAATTATCTTTTGGGAACTAGTGATATGCATTATGAAAATATGATATCATACAGAGAATTTCCGACCATAATCGATCTGGAAACAATATTGTTCGTTCCACAGTTTATATCGAATCAAATAGATGATATATGCAGCCGGTCAGTTTTGTCATTAGGCATATTACCCCAAAGGCAAAGCTATGATGAAGACATAAGTGGAATAGATGTAAGTCTTCTGGGAGGCGGAAGATATTCGCATAAATTTCCAATAAAGGTTCCGCGGATTATAAATGAAAAAACATCAAGTATATCCATTGATTATGTTTATCCGACAATGAAGCGGGCAGCTCACATATATGAACCGGAAAGATATATAGAGAATATAATAGATGGTTTTCGTTTAACCTATGAGGCGATACTGTCAGACAAGCTGAAGTTTTTATCTGGTATAGAGCCACTTAGACATACAAGTACTAGAGTAGTATATAGGGATACACAATTATATTCGCAATTATTAAGCTTGTCTTATCATCCGGATTTTCTGAAAGAGAATAGTAGAAGAGAGTCTGTATTCCAAGAGTTATATAAGAATGCAGATAATATACATCCACATATAATTGAAGAAGAAATCGCTGCTCTGATGCGGGGTGATATACCTGTATTTTATCAGCATAATAATAAACCGCTTAATAAATCACCAGATGCGATAGAATCAGTTCCTACAGCTTACAAAAAAGTAATTGAGAAAGTCGAAAATTTAAACTTCAAAGACATGGAACGACAGATTTTACTTATTCAATATTCTTTTTATCAACATACAAAGGAACAAATACCAATTCAATTTAAGATGCAGAAGAATCAAAGTTATGGTGATGGTGATGTCAAAGCAGTTTTGCAGAATATAGCTGATTATGTTGTACGCCAATCCGTATATGTCACACATAGTAGTACAGCCTTTATTGGTTTGTTTCCAACTATTAAATATGCGTATAATAAATGCATGAAGAGGCTTGATTATTATTTATATGATGGAATATCAGGTTTAGCCATTTTTTTACATGCAGTAAATAAGTTCGCATGTGTTTCTCGTTATAATCAGATATGTAGCAATATAGATGAAGAACTGTTTGATTATACAGATAATATGAACAGTAATAATATAAGTAAAGCAGGAGCATTTTCAGGGGAAGCTTCTATATTATTTACTTACATAATACTTTATCATATTCAGAAGCGCAGCATATATCTTGAGTACGCCATAAAGCACTATAAGAAAATAGCGGCATTTTTACAGGATAACATGCTGAAGGAATATGATATTATTGATGGTTATGCAGGAATTATGTTAGTTTTTAGTTTGTTATATGATCAGACAAAAGAATTATCCATTTTAGCTGAAATAGAGAGACTTGCAGAAGTATTGCTGCATGAAAAAGTAGAAGTAGGCGGGGGGATTGCGTGGAATAATAGTTATAATGATAATTATCTTATTGGGTTTTCTCATGGGAATAGTGGAATAGCACTCGCATTGGCCAAATTACATGCCTTAACGGATAAGCAAAATTATTTGGAGGCCTGTTATCAATGTATGCAATATGAAAAAAGCAAATATTGCAAAAGTATAAATAATTGGATAGATCAAAGAGATAATGGGGGTAAAGGGTGCGAAGATACCTGGTGTAATGGAGTTACTGGAATATTGTTGGGCAGAATAAGAATGCAACAGTTACTTTCCAAATCTCCTGATTATGTGAAGAAGGCTATTGCTGAAGATATTACAAATTCGATTTCAATCGTGAATAGTTCGCATCACAGTAATAACTATTGTCTTTGCCATGGTGCAGGTGGTAATAGTCTAATCTTTGCAGAATGCATCAAACAGATAGAATGTGAAAAAATGAAAAAGGAAAGTTTAGAATATGTTCATAAATTAATTTCCGATGTTATGCAAAATAATTGGTGCGTAAAACCTGAAGAATTTATTCATCCTGGAATTATGACCGGAATATCAGGGATTGGATATAGTATCATGAAATATTACTATCCGCTTCTACCTGATATACTATCGTTTACTATTTAAATTAAGTACTTGAATGTTAAAATGGCTGAAAGCTCTTGAGAACAAAGCATTCGGCCATTTTGTCTGCTCGCTATGGGGGCTCTAACAATACGCCAATGCTACTTTTCAAAGGGTTCAGGAGCGTCCAGCCTGTAAGCCCAAGGAACAAGAGGTTCCATAGAATCAGAACTCTATATTGTCTAAAATAAAATTTTTATAGTATTGACTGAACGTAAGAGAAAGGTTATACTTGATGATGAACATATGTTCCGTGAATAAAAAGACTTAATATGAATAAATATTCAGTTGAGTACTACTAAGTACGTTATGGGCGCTTACGGTCTTTTAGAGTGAGATGTTATTGTTTTATTATAGCGTATATTTGTCTATACTATACTATGAAGCACAGTATAGATATTGCTCATGTTGCATTGCTGTAAGATTTATTTTTGACTTAATTCGTGTAATTACTGTTTTTTGTCTGATATTCTAATGAATGATTATACTTTTGCACGATTTTCCGGGCGAAAAGAATTATAAGGAGGTTTTGTGGTGGAAAAGTTTAAATTAGTATCGGAATATGCGCCTACAGGAGACCAGCCGCAGGCGATTGACCAGCTGGTAAAAGGATTTAAAGAAGGCAACCAATGTCAGACTTTATTAGGGGTTACGGGGTCCGGAAAGACATTTACCATGGCTAATGTGATTCAACAAATCCAGAAGCCTACCTTAATCATAGCACATAACAAAACTTTGGCGGCACAGCTCTACGGTGAGTTTAAAGAATATTTTCCGGAGAATGCGGTAGAATATTTTGTGTCTTATTATGATTATTATCAGCCGGAAGCTTATGTTCCTTCTTCTGACACCTATATAGCAAAGGACTCTGCTATTAATGAAGAAATTGACAAGCTCAGACTATCAGCTACTACCGCATTAACAGAGCGTTCTGATGTTATTATCATATCCAGCGTTTCCTGCATATATGGTCTGGGAAGTCCGGTAGACTATCAGAACATGATGATTTCCCTTCGACCTGGTATGGCAAGGGATAGAGATGATGTAATTAGAAAACTAATTGATATTCAATATGAAAGAAATGAAATGGATTTTAAACGGGGTTCTTTTCGTGTAAGAGGAGATGTTTTGGAAGTGATTCCGGCTGAATCCAGCGATGTGGCAGTTCGTATTGAATTCTTTGGAGATGAAATAGATCGAATTACAGAGATTGATATGTTAACAGGGGAAATTAAAAGTTCATTGGAGCATGTGGCTATTTTCCCTGCATCACACTATGTTGTGCCTATGGAAAAAATTTTGGAGGCAGCTGTGCAGATAGAAGAAGAATTAGAAGAACGAGTCAGGTATTTCAAAAGCGAAGATAAACTATTAGAGGCGCAAAGGATAGCAGAGCGTACTAATTTTGACATAGAGATGATGAAAGAAACCGGATTTTGTTCCGGTATAGAGAATTACTCCAGACATATGGCAGGACTGGAGCCTGGAGCAACACCGTATACCTTAATGGATTATTTTCCGGATGATCACCTCATTATAATAGATGAATCCCATAAGACAATTCCGCAGGTGCGGGGCATGTACGCCGGAGACCAATCAAGGAAAACAACCTTAGTAGATTATGGATTTCGTCTGCCATCAGCAAAGGATAACAGACCTTTGAATTTTGATGAATTTGAATCGAAGATAGATAAGATTCTGTTTGTATCTGCAACCCCGGGAGTATATGAGGAGCAGCATGAACTCTTCAGAGCACAACAAGTCATACGTCCTACCGGTTTACTTGATCCGCCGGTAGAAGTCCGTCCTGTCGAAGGGCAAATTGACAATCTGGTATCCGAAGTATACAAGGAAGTGGAAAAAGGAAATAAAGTTCTTATTACCACATTGACAAAAAGAATGGCGGAAGATTTAACAGATTATATGCGAGAATTAGGTATTCGTATAAAATACCTGCATTCGGATATTGATACATTAGAAAGAATTGAAATCATCAGAGATATGAGAATGAATGTATTTGATGTATTGGTAGGAATCAATCTTTTAAGGGAAGGTTTGGATATTCCTGAAATCTCGCTGGTAGCAATACTGGATGCCGATAAGGAAGGATTTTTGCGTTCAGAAACATCATTAATACAGACGATTGGACGAGCTGCCAGAAATGCCGGAGGTCACGTAATTATGTATGGAGATAAGATGACAGATTCCATGAAAAAAGCCATTTGGGAAACGGAACGCAGGCGTAGGATTCAGGAAGAATATAACACAAAGCATAGGATTACTCCAACCTCAATCCACAAAGCAGTTCGTGATTCCATCAGTATTACTAAGACAGCTGCAAAAGAAGAATTAGTCTTCGAAAAAGCACCAGAATCAATGAGCAAAAAGGAATTAGAAAAGGTAGTGAACGAAGTGAGTAAGAAGATGAAAAAAGCCGCTGCCGAATTAGACTTTGAGACGGCTGCAGAACTTAGAGATAAGATGATACAATTAAAGAAACAGCTAAACGACTTGGGATAATGTTTTACATAGTCCGGAAGTACAAATAGAAAAGAGGTTTATTACGATGGCGAAAAGTGACACAAAGCCTTATATCAGGATAAGAGGGGCTAATGAGCATAACCTAAAGAATATCAGCGTAGATATTCCAAGAAATGAATTTGTTGTATTAACCGGACTTAGCGGCTCTGGGAAATCATCATTAGCTTTTGATACCATATACGCAGAAGGGCAGAGAAGATACATGGAATCCCTGTCCTCATACGCAAGACAATTTCTGGGTCAGATGGAGAAACCTAATGTAGAAAGTATAGAAGGCCTTCCGCCAGCCATATCCATCGATCAAAAGACCACCAATAGAAATCCACGTTCAACGGTTGGAACAGTAACCGAAATCTACGATTACTTTAGACTTTTGTATGCAAGAATCGGAATTCCACATTGTCCTAATTGCGGAAAAGAGATAAAAAAACAAACGATCGACCAGATTGTTGATCAAATTATGGAACTACCGGAACGTAGTAAGATTCAACTTTTGGCTCCTGTAGTAAGGGGAAGAAAAGGAGAACACACAAAACTTTTTGAACAGGCAAAAAGAAGCGGTTACGTCAGAGTCTGCGTTGATGGCAATCTCTATGAACTTTCAGAAGAAATTAAATTAGACAAAAACAAAAAACATAACATTGAGATTATAGTGGACAGACTGGTAGTAAAATCTGGAATTGAAAAGAGATTAGCAGACTCCATAGAAAATGTCTTCGAATTAGCAGAAGGCTTGCTTATTGTAGATGTAGACGATATAGAGAAGATAAATTTCAGTCAAAGTTTTTCTTGTGCAGACTGTGGTATCAGTATTGATGAAATTGAACCAAGAAGTTTTTCTTTCAATAATCCATTTGGTGCCTGTCCGGATTGTTTTGGTCTTGGCCATAAGATGGAATTTGACATAGATTTGATTATACCGGATCGGACAAAGAGTATTTTAGAGGGAGCAATTATAGTAATGGGGTGGCAATCTGCTACAGATAAAGGAAGCTATACCCGAGCCGTTTTAGATGCACTTGCCAAAGCATATAAATTCGATTTAGCCACACCATTTAAGGCTTATCCTAAGGAGATTCAGGATATTATTATTTCCGGAACCGCTGGAAAGGAAGTAAAAGTATACTACAAGGGGCAAAGAGGGGAAGGAATTTATGATGTTGCGTTTGAAGGGTTAATTCGAAATGTAGAACGCCGCTATCGTGAAACATCCTCTGATGTTATAAAACAAGAATACGAAACCTTCATGAGAATCACTCCATGTAAAGCCTGCCAAGGACACAGACTCAAAAAAGCAGCTCTGGCTGTAACTGTTGGCGGCAGAAATATATATGAAGCGACTTCATTATCGATTATAAAGCTCAGAGAGTTCTTAGAGGAGATGCAGCTCACCGACCAGCAGCTTCAAATTGGAAGCCAGATATTAAAAGAGATAAAATCCAGAATAGGTTTTCTTATTGACGTGGGGCTCGATTATCTGACACTCACTCGTGCAACAGGAACATTGTCAGGAGGAGAAGCTCAAAGAATCCGTCTTGCAACTCAAATTGGATCCGGCTTAGTAGGCGTTGCCTATATATTAGATGAACCAAGTATTGGTCTTCACCAAAGAGACAACAACAAACTACTAAGAACCTTAAACAATTTAAAAGATTTGGGAAATACTCTAATTGTAGTAGAACATGACGAGGATACCATGATGGCGGCAGACTATATCGTTGATATTGGACCAAAGGCCGGGGAGCACGGCGGAGAAGTAATCGCCGTAGGAACTGCCAAAGACATAATGAAGAATAAAAACTCCATTACGGGTGCCTACCTAAGCAAAAGAATAGAAATTCCTGTTCCATCCGCAAGAAATGAACCAACAGGTATACTCAGTATAATCGGTGCGAAAGAAAATAATCTGAAAAATATGAATGTTGATATCCCATTGGGAATTATGACTTGTGTCACAGGTGTTTCTGGTTCAGGAAAAAGCTCTCTTATCAACGAAATCCTATACAAACGTCTTGCAAGAGACCTAAATCGTGCACGCTGCATTCCAGGAAACCACAAAACAATAAAAGGGATTGAACAATTAGACAAGGTAATAGATATAGATCAATCTCCAATTGGTCGAACACCGCGTAGCAATCCGGCAACCTACACAGGTGTCTTCGATCAAATCCGCGACCTGTTTGCTTCAACAGCAGACGCCAAAGCCCGCGGATATAAAAAAGGCAGATTCAGTTTCAATGTAAAAGGGGGAAGATGCGAAGCTTGCAGCGGTGATGGAATTATAAAAATCGAAATGCACTTCCTGCCGGATGTCTACGTTCCTTGCGAAGTATGCCATGGAAAACGCTATAACCGAGAAACTCTGGATATTAAATACAAAGGCAAAAACATCTATGATGTACTGGACATGACAGTAGAAGAAGCGGTAAAATTCTTTGAGCATGTACCAAATATAAAACGCAAAATAGAAACCCTGAACGATGTAGGTTTAACTTATGTCCGCCTTGGTCAACCCTCGACGACCCTGTCAGGAGGCGAGGCACAAAGAATAAAACTTGCCACCGAACTGAGCAAGCGCAGTACCGGCAAAACGATCTACATTTTAGACGAGCCAACAACCGGTCTTCACTTTGCCGATGTCCACAAACTCGTTGAAATCCTAAACCGTCTGTCCAAAGGCGGCAATACAGTAGTAGTAATAGAACACAACCTGGACGTAATCAAAACCGCTGATTATATAATAGACATTGGACCAGAAGGCGGCGATAATGGTGGCAAGATAATAGCCAGAGGGACTCCTGAGGAAGTAGCCCAAAACCCTAAATCATACACCGGCAGGTACATTGCCAAATATCTGTCTAAATAATCCATAGCTTGTATGAAGTATAATGAACCTTAGTCACCTGTAAAAGTATAGCCAGTGACAAAGAGATACCGCATCACCGAGGGAGGGTGATGCGGTTCCTTTTTTGTTTCTTTATAGTTTTGAAGAGGTTAGCTATTATATTCATATATAATTGGAACTACCACAAAACAAAAAAGAGAAAAAGATTTATAAAAAACTTTTGAGGGAGTACATCGCAGTGCGTGGGTATTGCGATGTATAAGTTATGAAAATATATTAGTTAAACTAATATATTAATAGTATAAAGGACAAATGTGTACGAAGTTTGTTGAAACTATAAAAAAACTATAAAAACAAAATAAAATGATTCACAACATGTTATATGGAAGTGATGTGCTGAGAAAAAAGTCAAAAAAAAGGGAAATCCATAATAAAGAATAAATTGTGAAAAATACCTTTTCTTCTAGTCAACTTTTGTATATAATGGTAACATATGTGAAAGAATAAAGATACGAAAGTATAAGTAAAAGAGAACCAAAGTAGATTTCTTATTAAAGAAATATGATATATAGGATAATTGTGAAAATAAATTTTCACAATACTGATTAGAGAGCCGCCAGAAGAAAAGCCAAATGTCTACTGGTGCAGCCATAAGAGTTTGCGACAAAACTAATTAGAAAATGAAAGTGTTTTTATAACAATAATTTGGAAATAGTGCAGCAAAGGAAGGGGTTTGAGCATGACATCAACAGATATAGGTATTGATTTGGGTACAGCGAGCATTTTAGTTTATGCAAAGGGAAAAGGGATAGTATTAAAAGAGCCATCAGTCGTTGCTATTGATAAAGATACAAAAAAAATAAAAGCAATTGGTGAAGAAGCAAGACTCATGATAGGGAGAACACCAGGCAATATTATGGCGGTCAGACCACTAAGAAAAGGGGTTATCTCAGATTACACAATAACGGAAAAGATGCTAAAGTATTTTATTCAAAAGGCGGTAGGAAAAAGAACATTTCGTAAGCCGCGAATCAGCATTTGTGTACCAAGCGGAGTTACAGAAGTAGAAAAAAGAGCTGTGGAAGATGCCACATATCAGGCAGGAGCCAGAGAGGTATCCATAATAGAAGAGCCGATAGCAGCTGCCATTGGAGCAGGTATAGACATATCCAGACCATGTGGTAATATGATAGTAGATATTGGCGGTGGGACAAGCGATATAGCAGTAATTTCACTTGGTGGGACAGTTAAAAGTACATCTATCAAAGTAGCAGGAGACGATTTTGATGAAGCAATTATTAGATATGTCAGAAAGAAACATAATTTGCTTATAGGTGAGAGAACTGCAGAAGAGATTAAAATTTCTGTCGGAACAGCCTATGAACTTCCAGAGATTCAAAAAATAGAGGTAAGAGGAAGAAATCTAGTTACCGGATTGCCAAAGACAATAACGATTAGTTCAGAAGAGGTGCGAGAAGCCTTAAAGGAATCTATTTCACAGATAGTGGAAGCTGTTCACAGCGTATTAGAGCAGACGCCGCCAGAGTTAGCGGCGGATGTTGCTGACAGGGGGATTGTTTTGACCGGAGGCGGTTCCCTGTTAAGAGGGCTGGAAGAGTTGATAGAAGAAAAAACAGGTATAAACACTATGACAGCAGAGGAACCATTGACTGCTGTTGCAGTTGGGACGGGGAAATTTGTGGAATTTATTGCAAATAGTGGGAAGCCGTTTGAGTGATTAAAGAGGGATGCATAAAGCTATTAGAGGTATTAAGGGGGGTGCGGTTATTGGGGCAGCATCCCTTTATGAAATTTTGAAAGTAATAAAGCGTTAATGATATCTGCAAATGAAAAGAGAAGGAGTGGCATGATGGCAGGTTTAACGGGCTATGTAGACCACATTATCTATAGAAATGATGATAATGGTTATACCGTTTTAAATGTAGTAGAAAATGGAAAGGAGTTTACTTGTGTTGGAACTTTTCATTATATTGGAGAAGGAGAAATGATAGAGGCGGTTGGGAATATAGTTTCGCATCCTTCTTATGGAGAGCAACTGCAGATTGAATCTTATGAAATAAAGTCACCGGAAGATGCACTTGCGATTGAAAGGTATCTGGGATCCGGAGCAATAAAGGGTATCGGTGCTGCCATGGCAGCACGTATTGTGAGACGCTTCCAGAATGATACCTTTCGGATTATTGAAGAGGAACCTGAGCGTCTGGTGGAAATAAAGGGTATAAGTGAACGTAAAGCAAGAGATATTGCAGATCAAGTGGAAGAAAAAAGGGATATGCGTAAAGCGATGCTTTTTTTACAGAAATATGGAATTTCTACTTCCTTAGGAGGTAAGATATATAATCAATATGGATCTGATATTTATAGGGTTATTAAAGAGAATCCTTATAAGATGGCGGATGATATTGTTGGGGTAGGATTTAAGATCGCAGATGAGATAGCTTCACGTGTAGGAATACATACAGATTCAGATTTCAGAATCCGAAGTGGTTTATTATATGTTTTGCTGCAGGCTACGGCGGAAGGGCATATATATCTTCCAAAAGATGTTTTGCTGTGTAGAGCCAGTGCATTGTTATTAGTGGAACCAGAACTTATGGAGAAGCATATCATGGATATGGCAGTTGATAGGAGAATTATTCTGAAACAAAAGGGGAGGGAAGTGCTAGTTTATGCCTCTACTTATTATTATCGGGAGTTAAATGCAGCAAAGATGCTGCATGACCTGAATGTACAAGCTAATCTTGATGAACAACAGGTAGAAGCAAAGATAAAGAAGATAGAAAAGAGTACGGAAATTAATTTAGATGAATTGCAGAGAAAGGCGGTAATGGAAGCGGTGAGAAGTGGGATTTTGATCATCACCGGAGGACCTGGTACCGGTAAAACAACCACTATAAATGCAATTATTAAATTCTTTGAAGCGGAAAGTCTGGATATTTATCTGGCGGCTCCCACCGGCAGGGCAGCCAAAAGGATAACAGAGACTACAGGCTATGAGGCTCAGACCATACACCGCCTCTTAGAGTTATCAGGTGTACCCGATGATTCAACTGTAAAAGTGAATTTTGAGAGAAATGAGCATAATCCATTGGAAGCGGATGTTATAATAATCGATGAAATGTCTATGGTGGATGTCCATTTGCTCCATGCCCTGTTAAGTGCAATTACGGTAGGAACCAGACTTATCATGGTAGGCGATGTGAATCAGCTTCCCTCAGTGGGTCCCGGAAGTGTGTTAAAAGATATCATTGATTCCGGAAAGTTCAATGTGGTAAAACTCACCAAGATTTTCCGTCAGGCGACGGAAAGTGATATTATTATAAATGCTCATAAGATTAATAAAGGAGAACACGTAATTTTAGATAATAAAAGCAGGGACTTTTTCTTTTTGAAAAGACAGGATGCAAATGTGATAATCAGTATACTTATTACTTTGGTGCAAAAAAAATTACCTTCATATGTTAATGCAACAACTCTCGACATTCAGGTCTTGACACCGACGCGTAAAGGTTTACTGGGAGTGGAGCGCCTCAATGCGATTTTACAGCAATACCTGAATCCACCGGATAAGGAGAAACAAGAAAAGGAGTATGGGAATGGTTTATTCCGCGAAGGTGACAAGGTGATGCAGATAAAAAACAACTATCAGATTGAATGGGAAACTCGCAGCAAACATGGAATTCCCTTAGAGAGAGGAATGGGTGTTTTCAACGGGGATATGGGAATGATTAAAGAAATAAATTTATATGCGGAGGTAGTTACGGTTGAGTTCGATGAGCATAGATATGTGGAATACTCATTTAAACAATTGGAGGAATTGGAGCTGGCCTATGCGATTACCATTCATAAATCTCAGGGAAGTGAATACCCAGCCGTTGTAATACCGCTACTTGCAGGTCCTAAAATGCTAATGAATAGAAATTTATTATATACAGCAGTCACAAGGGCAAGAAAATGTGTCACCCTGGTTGGCAGTGCTGAAGTATTTATGCAGATGATTGATAACGAGTCGGAGCAAAGCAGGTACACTTCACTTGCTGCAAGGATCAGAGAATTATACGGGTCCGATTAGTACCCATTAGAGCGTATTTTGTCAATGGAGGATATGCATGTTTGAAAGGTTGAAAGAAAATATGAGAAAGGGAGCCATGCGGCGTGTAATAAATGTGATACTAGATATATTATTTCCAAGAACCTGTCCCATCTGCCAAAATATAGTAGATGACAGAGGGCAAAAGATTTGTAAAAAATGCCGTCCGAAGATTGAATATATCCGGGAGCCCATTTGTAAAAAATGTGGAAAGCAGTTGGATAATATAGTGATAGAATACTGTTATGACTGTAATAAAAAGACTCATAGCTATGATAGGGGTGTTTCCTGCTTTGCCTATAAGGGTGAGATGAAAAACTCTATTTATCAATATAAGTATAATAATAAAAGAGAATATGCCGGATTTTATATAGAAGAAATGATAAAACGGCAGGGAGAGCAGCTGAAAAGGTGGGATCCGGATATTATTATTCCAATTCCGCTTTATAAGAAAAGAAAAAGGCGCCGGGGATTTAATCAAAGCGAGCTAATTGCAAAAGGAATTGCCGGGTATCTTGAGATTCCGATAGATACTGCCTATATTTTACGAACAAAGAATACGAAGCCGCTAAAAAAATTAAATGATAAGGAGCGCAAAGAAAGTTTACAGCATGCATTTATAGCGGGGGAAGGTAATTGTCGTTGGGAAAAAGTTTTGTTAGTGGATGATATTTATACCACAGGAAGTACCATAGATATGGTTTCCAGTTTGCTGAAATCAAAAGGAGTAAAAAAGGTTTACGTTTTGACTATATGTATAGGAAGGGGATACTAGAGCGACGGACCGAAAATAATTGGAAATAGCATTCATAACTTTTCATATGAATATATATATGATATAATAAAAAAATACTGTTTTCTATTCATGAGTATCGTGAAAATAATTTTGCAATTTTAATTTGAATATCTGCTAAAGGCAGATACATGCGAGTAATATAGAAAATCCCTCTCACAATCCGATTTGAATGTTTGCCAAGGCAGACAGATAGGAGTTTTATGATAAATGGAGAAAAGATCAGACGAATGACTAAACTGGCAATCTATGAAAGCAATGACGGCAAGGAAGCTATTAAGATAAATGGTTATTATCGAAGTGATTATATAGGCAGAAATATGTTAAAGACAGCATTTAAGGTAACCGTTTCATATATAGCCATATTTGCAGTCTGGGCAACGTATAATTTTGATCCCCTCATGACAGAGATATATGGTGGAAATTTATTACCTTTAGGAAAAAAAGTACTTTTAGGTTATATTAGCTTACTGGTTCTTTTTGAAGTGAGTACTTATATAGAATATTCAATTCGCTATTATAAAGGCAGTAACAGTATTAGAGAATATGACAAGGAACTAAAAAAGATGGAATATTTATACAATAAGGAAAGTAAGCACTTGGATAAACGTTCTGATGCAGGAGGAAAAAAAGAATGACAAAATTGTTAGAGATAAAAGAAGTATTAAAGGGGATATATAGTAAATACGACAGCTATATTTTCCCGGTATTAAAATTTCTTTTAGCACTAATTGCATATACGAACATCAATCGCATACTAGGAGAAATGAGCAAGGTTAATAATCTTTGGGTCACAATTATTCTTTCGTTGTTATGCTCGTTTTTGCCGGCGAATACAATTGTAATTTTTTCGGCTGTAATTGTATTGCTGCATCTATATGCCTTATCTCTGCCGGCATTCATTGTAGGTTTCATAATAATTCTACTAATATTACTTCTATACTTTAGATTCAGTAGCAAAGATAGTCTGGTTCTTATCTTAATGCCTCTTGCATTTGGCCTAAAGATACCTTATGCGGTTCCACTTATATTTGGTTTGATAAGCGGTCCGGTTTCCGGAATAGGAATTGGCTGTGGGGTCGTAATGTATTATTTTCTTAAATTTATAGCGGAAAATGCAAGCAATCTGACGATAATAAAATATGATGAAATCATTCCAAAAGTTAAGCTGATCGTGGAATATTTAATAAAAAATGACTTATTAAAAGTTACCGCTATTACCTGTATGTTAATAGTTATCATAGTATATCTGGTAAGAAGAATGGAAATTGATTATGCTTGGTCCATTGCTATCACTGTTGGCGGAATAGTAAATATAGCAATTATGTTGATTGGCGATTTTGCTCTTGATGTATCCGGTAATATAGGATGGATTTTACTTTCCACAGCAGCTTCTATGCTTATTGCATTTGCAATACAGTTCTTTGTATTTAACGTAGACTATACAAGGACGGAAAGGGTTCAGTTTGAAGATGATGAATACTATTATTATGTAAAAGCAATCCCTAAAATTGCCATTTCCACTCCTAATTTTAAAGTGAAAAAAATCAATCCACAAGAAAAGGACAAGTATGACGAGGAGCAGGATGAATTTGATGACCTGATCGATTTGGATTTTGTCAATAAGCTAAATGATAAGATAGTTAGTAAATCAAAGGAAAATACTTCAAGAAGCGGATATTTCGTCAGCGAGGATTTTGAAGAAGAATTTCCTGCGATCTCTAAAAATGCAATCAATAGACATACAGACTATGACGATATAGATTCATACTGACAAGAAAATTTATAGCAGACTTGTTAATTGCGAAATCCTCACAACCCGCTTTTGTTTCGCAATTAACTGTACCCAGAAAATAGTAAAGAGGTGATGACCATGGCATATATACAAGAAAATATAAAAAAATTTGTATTGATACTTTCAGCTACTAGATTTAGGCCTACGGATGCCATTGAAATACTAATTCTGGCGATAGTGATATACTATTTTATGGGCTGGATAAAAAGAACCAGGACATGGACCTTGTTAAAAGGATTAGTCTTCTTGTCGGTATTTGGAGTGATTGCCAGTGTTTTACATATGACCATAATTCTTCATCTGTCTCAGTATGCTTTGCAGTTTGGCATGACGGCTTTAATTATTGTCTTCCAGCCAGAGCTAAGAAAAGCGTTAGAATCTTTAGGACAAAAGAAGTTTTTCTCAAATATCATTCTGTTTGATATGAATAAAGAAATAAAAGAGAGGTTTAGTGATAAGACGATTACAGAGATTGTGAGAGCTGTTTATGAAATGGCTAAAGTTAAGACGGGAGCTCTCATTGTAATAGAACAAAATATCCTGCTGTCGGAATATGAAAGAACCGGAATTGAATTGGATTCTTTGGTATCTGCGCAATTGCTGATTAATATTTTTGAGCATAATACTCCATTACATGATGGAGCTGTGATTATAAGTGGCAATCGGATTGTAGCAGCGACTTGTTATCTGCCCCTGTCGGATAATCTCAATCTTAGTAAAGATTTGGGGACGAGACACCGGGCTGCAGTTGGAATAAGCGAAGTGACGGATTCTCTGACAATTATTATTTCAGAAGAAACAGGAAGCGTTTCCTTTGCGTCCGAAGGTGTGTTAAGTCGTGATGTGGCTCAGGACACTTTACGTAAAAAATTAGTATTGGTTCAACGAAGGGAAAAAGAGGAAAAGAAATATATACTATGGAAAGGACGACCAAAAGATGGGAAAAAAGTTGTTAAATAATTGGGGTATAAAGATGCTATCAGTGATTTTGGCAATTCTTACCTGGGTTTTAGTTGTTTTCCTTGTGAATCCGGTAGTTGATAGTGACCCGTATGAGGTAACTGTTAAAATAATAAACCAGACTGTGCTAACGCATACCGATAAAGTATCTACTGTAATAGATAATAGTACGAATATAAACGTTTCACTTAGAGGGACGAGGTCTACGCTTGCTACAATTAAGAGTGAGGACATTATAGCAACAGCCGATATGCTGGAATTAATAAAGTGGCAAAGCGATATTTCAGAAGAGGATTCGAAAGCTCTAATTGGAACTATACCAATTAGAATAGAATGTAAGGGAATAACCGCTGATAATATTTTTACTTCTTCCCAAACAGTTAAGGTTAGTATTGAAAATAAGTATTCCAGTGAATTTGTTGTAAATGTATCTACAAATAATACAAGTCCAGCATCCGGCTATGCAGTAGGAACTCTTACTTCAAGTGTTAATACGGTAACGATTTCAGGCGCTGAAAGTCTCATTGCAAAAATACAAAAAGTGGAGGCTAAGATTGATGTAACGAACCTTGCCAGCGATAAGGAGTTTAAAAATGTTGCTTTAGATTTATATGACAAAAATGGTGACAAATTGACTCTGACACAGTTAGAAGGTCTGGAGTTTAGTACTTCGAGCAGAACGCCTTATGTGAATGTTATTATGGAATTATGGAAAGTCAGAACGGATGTTGCGCTGAAAGTTTCGGAAAGCGGAACACCGGCTGCCGGGTTCAGATGTACCAGTGTTGACGTGACACCTGCAACTATAAGTATTGCCGGTACAGAGGAAGCATTAAAAGGGTTGAAGGAAATAGGTAATGTAATTCATATCGATCAGCCAATTTCTGTAGAAGGTGTCAAAAGTAATGTGGAGGCAACAATTGATATCACAGAATATCTGCCGGAAAATACAAAGCTGGCTGAAGACATGAGTGAATCCATATTTGTAACAGCTAAAATCTCCCCAGTTACAAGTAAAATTATAGATATCCCTATATCAGAGATTGCTGTCATAGGCTTAAATGATGGATTTACGCTCAATTTCGAAAAGGCAGGAAGCGTAAAAGTGGAATTGAAAGGTCTGGAAGAAGATTTGGTCAAATTGGAAAAGGCTGGAATCGAATCGAAAAATATTAAGGTTGAATTGAATTTATCTGCATATTCGACAGCAGGAACATATTCTGTTCCATTGGTTTCTTCTCTTACTACAAGTTTTAAGGATAAGCTAACTGCCAGCGGAATTATAGTGCCAATCATAGAGATTCCGGAGGTAAAAGTATCCGTTATTATAGAAAAGAAGGCTGTAGAAACAATGATGCCTGAAAATACCGCCAAAGAATCAAGTTCCCAGCCATAATTCCAGCTCCCACATGGATAGTTGCTTCCGCAGAAATAGAATATTGTGCGTACCAAAATACTTGTTAAATTTGAAAAGAAATGATATAGTTATATGAAAGATAACGATTCAATAGTTTCGCATTGGGGCTGCTATTCGTAGAATAAGGTGAGATCTGCAGCACCAAAACTTGCGAAAGCGGATGGATAGAAATATGTATGCATAGATGTATTATATGTAACGTGACTGAATAGTCAATAGCAGTTATGATAGATTACAATAGCAGGGGTAAGGGCGATTATAAATGAACTGGGAGGGTGCCAAAGATGGTAAATCAAAAAGTAGTGATAAAAAATCCTACAGGGCTGCATTTAAGGCCGGCAGGTATACTTTGTAAAGAAGCAATGCAATTTAAGTCTCTAATTACATTTACATTTAAGGAAAGTACAGCAAATGCAAAAAGTGTTCTAAGTGTTCTGGGAGCATGTGTAAAATGCGGTGATGAAATAGAAATTGTTTGTGAAGGGGAAGATGAAGACATTGCCATCAAGACCTTAGTTCGTGCTATAGAAAGCGGCTTAGGCGAATAGGTGAACTTTTTGGGATATGTACAAAGTGCATGTCCCTCTTTTTGCGATACAAATACTACGCAATAATATAGATAATTTACTTATGATTAGTGAAAGAGTGTTCAGGGGAATATCAAGTGTCCTCTGGGTACTTAAACAAAAGAACAGAGGTGAGGTTTTTACATGATATTAGTATATGTTTGTCCAGGCTGTAAAGCTGTTAGAATTGCTTCACGAAGAAAAAATGTCCCTTGTGTAGAGTGTGATGGCCAGATGATACTTAGTGACTTGACATTTATGGAATGGACTGAGATGACGCCCTCCCAAAGAAAAACTTATGGTCCCATTTGGTTTAGGCGTGAGGAAGAGCGACTAAGGAAATGGAAGGAAAAGCAGAAAACGATGGAGCGAAATAAAAAGGAAAAACAAAATAGACTTAATGAATAGAAAATGAGGTTTTACCCGGGGAACGGACATTAGAAACTAGCAGGCTTAGAGGGATAGGTATATCTATCTTCTACAAAAGTGGATAGGCAAAGCGTTGGTACTATGGAAGAGCCGCTACATCTTATTAGGAGATAGAATGAACATAAAAAAAGTTATAGTAGGAAATAATAGTAAATTAAGTCAAAAAGGTGCTTTTTGGAATATGTGTGCCAGTGGATTAAATGCAGGTATGTCTGCTGTTTTATCTATGGTGGTAATTAGAATTATGGGCGAAGGAAGCATATCACATACTTTTGCTACGGCATTTAGTCTGGCACAAATGTTGTTAACAATAGGCTATTTTGATATGAGGGCATATCAGGTAACTGATTTGAAAAATCCCACACCGTTTACTTATTATTTTACTTCCAGAATTATAACTTGTGGGGCTATGATAGCTTTTAGTATCTTATATATTTTTATGAATGATTATACAGCTTATGAAGCTATTATGATTTTCCTTATGTGTGTATTTAAAATGCTAGATGCATTTGAAGACGTTATGGGAGGGTTATTTCAGAAAAATGGCAGGCTAGATATTGGTGGAAAGTTACAAAGTATTCGTATTGTTCTATGTTTAGTGACATTTACAGCCGCTTTATTTATTAGCAAAGATTTGATTTTAACTTCTGCTATTACTGTGATATCAGGTGTAATTCTGGTTATAATACTTAATTTTCCAATTGTACCATTGTATGACAAATTGAAAGTAACCTTTCATTTCAAAATATTAAAGGCTCTTTTTATTGCATGCATGCCTATGTTTACCGGATCTTTTTTAATGATGTATATTTCACAGGCACCAAGAGATGCAATATATAATTATACTGGAAATGAATTTCAGACTGCTTATAGTGTTCTCTTTTTACCATCCTCCGTTGTGAATCTTCTCAGCAATTTTGTGTTCCAACCTTTGTTATTACCGCTTGCGGATCGTTGGGAAAAACGTGATTATAAGACATTTAGTAAATTAGTGAGAACGTTGCTGCTATTACTTTTAGCATTAACCGGTATTGCTGTTATAGGTGCATACTTGTTAGGAATTCCTATACTTTCTATAATTTATGCTTTGGATTTATCCACATATAAAAGTGCCTTGGTTGTACTTATGCAGGGTGGAGGAATCGGTGCTGCGGGAACTTTAATTTATTATTGTACAACTGTTATCAGGTGCCAGAAATATTTGCTTGTAGGACACATATTATCAGCAGTAGCTGCATTCATACTGTCACCAATATTTGTAAGGTCAAATGGTATTCTTGGTGCTTCCGTTGCCTATACAAGCGCAATACTTATTCGATTTATATGTTTCTTTATTATATTTATAATTTGCTACAGGAGCGAAAAACGAAAACATGGAAATTAAGACAAATCATACATTTGCCATATGTGCATATAAAGAAAGTAAATATCTTGAGGAGTGTATCTTATCTTTGATCAATCAAAGTGTCAGGACAAATATACTTATAGCAACTGCAACGCCAAATTCATATATTGAAGATATTTCCCAAAAGTACAATATTCCGCTGTACATTAACATAGGGAAGGCTGGGATAACAGCGGATTGGAATTTTGCATATAGCAAGGCTAAGACAAAATATATAACAATTGCTCATCAGGATGATATATATCTGAAGGACTATGTAAAAAAAGCTTTACAGTACTTAAACAGAGCAAAAAGACCATTGCTGTTTTTTTCTCACTATGGGGAAATAAGACAGAATGATATTGTTTATAATAATAAGTTATTAGATGTAAAGAAAAAAATGCTTCTGCCTTTAGAGGTGAGATTATTTCAAAGCAGCAAGTTTATCAGAAGGCGTATTTTATCTTTGGGGGATCCCATCTGTTGTCCGGCAGTGACATTTGTAAGGGCTAACCTGCCTGAGAAGATTTTCAAATCTGGTTTTAGGAGTTGTGAGGATTGGGAAGCCTGGGAAATGATATCTAAAATGAAAGGAGATTTCTTATATTGTAAGGAGTCGTTGGTGCTTCATCGTATACATGAAGAATCAGCTACTACGGCTATAATTGGTGACAATCTTCGTTCAAAAGAAGATTATCAGATGTTCAGTAAATTCTGGCCGAAGCCAGTGGCAAGACTCATCGTGAAATTTTATTCTGATAGTGAAAAATCTAACGATTTGCAACAATAGATAAAAAAATGTAAATGGAGGAACATATGAAAAAGCTTGTAATTATTCCGGCTTATAATGAAATGGAGAGTATCGTGAATACCGTTTGCGATGTAAAGGAACGGGCTTTGGGGTTTGACTATGTCGTGGTAAATGATTGCTCTACAGATTCTACCAAAGAGATATGTTTGGAAAATGAAATTAATCTCATTGATTTGCCGGTTAACCTTGGAATTGGGGGGGCGGTCCAGACCGGTTATCGTTATGCCTTTGATAACGATTATGATATAGCAGTTCAGGTGGATGGAGATGGTCAGCACGATGCAGCTTTCCTAAATTTAATGGCGGATGAACTGGAACGGGAGAATCTTCATATGATTATAGGCTCTCGTTTTATTTCCGGGGAGGGATTTCAATCATCTGGAGTTAGAAGAATAGGGATTCGATATTTTAATTATCTGATTAAGATATTAACCGGAAAGATGGTGACAGATCCTACATCTGGTTTAAGAATGGTCAATAGCCAGGTCATTGAATTGTATGCAAATAATTATCCGAAAGATTATCCGGAACCAGAAAGTGTAGTTGCCATTTTAAGAAAAGGCATGAATGTGAAGGAAGTGCCAGTGCTTATGCGTGAAAGAACGGGAGGTGTCTCTTCTATTTCGATGAAGCGTTCTGTCTATTATATGATAAAAGTCACTTTGGCGATTCTTATGGAGTGCTTACGAGATAGGAGGGATAAAAAATGATGACATTAAAAATACAGATCATAATTGGTGGGGTGCTGCTCATGGGACTAATCGCACTGGTCAATATGATTAAAAGAAGAAAAATGGATTTAAAATATGCATTGTTATGGATTATCCTTATTATAGGGCTGATGATTTTGGATTTGTTTCCCGGGCTTATGGATGCTTTAGCAGCAGTTGTTGGTATTAGTTCAGCAGTTAATATGATATTTTTTATGGGATTTTGTTTTTCATTAGGAATTATTTTTGCATTGACGGTAGCGGTGTCAAGGATGTCGGACAGATTACGGAAATTAGCTCAGGCATTGGCACTTACAGAGAAGAGGCTGCTTGATCTGCTTGAAAAAGGTGAAGATACGAATGAGAAAGAGATATAAATAATCTTAGGAGGCAGGTATGGAAAAGATAGGCGTGAAACAGTTCAAAGTACAAAAGTGGTGGGATAAATATAAGCATGTGGTAAATATAGGGGCAATTCTGTTCGTTATTACATTTCTCTTTCTCTTTATTATAAAAGGAAATATAAATTTAGGACCTTACAGATTAAACTATACGGTTTTGGAAACCCAGTTTGATTCCATTGATTTTTATGCAGAAGGGCAGGAGATAGAGCAGACATTTGAAAGTCTGTCAAAAATTTTAAATGGTTTGCAGATTGAATTTGAAGTGGGTGATATTGTGAATCGGGGAATCATTCAGGTAGAGGTGATGCAAGTAGGAACGAATGAGCTTGTGTATGATGGATCCATAGAGATGAGTATATTGAGTAAAAAACATACGATACCTCTTTATTTTGAGAATGAAATAGCAGATGCCTTGGGCGAGGAATTTAAAATTACATTACGCGTTGCAAAAACATCTGCCTCAAATAACTTAAAATTGGTGTTGGGAGTCGGAGTACCGGATATTCTAGAGTTAGAAATTGAAGACATACAACTGTCTGAGGCTGACTTTGATGACTCTAAGGATAGATTTGTCTTGGTAAGCTTTGGAGAGAGATATGGTTTTATTGATAACTATATAAAAATATTATTTATTGCAATAGAAATATTTGCAATTTTGATGTATTGCTTAATCTTCATAAAAAAGGCGAAAATAGAAACTGTCTTTTTGGTGGCAGCAATATTTGCTGGTTTCATTTATTCATTTATGATCACACCGTATGGCTCGCCGGATGAGAGTGCGCATATTGATACAACTTATCAGTATTCCAATAGTTTGTTAGGTATTGAAAGTGCTGGTGAGAATTTAATATATAAGAGATCCTGTGATATATATAATACCTTTTTGGAGCATCAATCACTTGCGACATGGAAAGCACTTAATAATCAAATTTTTGCTGAAACGGGTGATACTACGCTAGAAGCTATTGAATCAACAGCAACAACAGCAAATCCTATTCTTCATGCACCCGCTATTTTAGGAATCACTTTGGCTAGAATTATGAATTTAAATACTGTCTGGCTTCTTATGATTGGGAGCTGGTGCAGTTTGATTGCGTATGCATTACTTGTTTATTTTGGAATGAAGAGATTACCTTTTGGCAAGAGTTTGCTATTTGTCATAGCTTTATTGCCAATGAGTATTCAACAGGCAGTATCTTTTTCTTATGATTCCATTATTAATGGAGTTGCATTACTGTTTACATGCTATTTTCTATATTTTATGTTTAACCGGGTGAAGATCAGCAAAAAAAACATTATTACTTTAATGATACTTTCCTTTATCATAGCACTTGGAAAAAGTGGTGTTTATTTACCTTTGATCTTCATGCTGTTATTGCTTCCAATGCAAAAGAAGGATCAGATGCCAAAGAAAAAATTGTGGTTTATTTCTCTTGGTATTATAGGGGTAACTGTGTTGATGTGTCTATCATATAATTTACCTTCCATTTTAGGGGACTTTAGCGGTGGTAGTGATTCAGGCGAAAAAATAATATCATGGGCGCATGAACCTGGATACACAGTAAATTATATTTTTCAGAATTTAAAAAAGGTGGCTTTTGTTTTTACCAATACATTTTTTGTAAAGGCGCAATATTATCTTAGCACATTTGTTGGTGAGAGCTTAGGGCAGTTCGATATTCAGGTATCTCCTATATATATTAGTATATTTTGGATTCTTTTATTTGGAGCATCCATCCGGGAAGAGCATGAAGCACAAATGTTTACAAAAATCCAAAGGGTTTTTATTGGGATCTTGTGTTTCGGAAGTGTTTTCTTGATTCTATTTTCTATGTTTTTTTATTGGACGCCTATTTCGAGAGCAATAATAATGGGAGTACAGGGTAGATATTTTATTCCACTTTCTTTCATCTTGCTGTTGCTTTTCAGATGTTCAATTATATCATGGAAAAGGTCGGTGGAAAAAAAGATTGTATACGCAACCTGTTTCTTACAAATGCTAGTCATGGTAGAGATTATCAGGGCAATCCTCTTAAATACAAGACCAATATAAAAATATTAACAAATAAAGATGAGAAGGGACAGGGAACTATATGAAATTATTAATTACAGGAAGTAATGGTCAGTTGGGACGAGCTATAAATAAAGCTTATGCGAATAACAGTGAGGTGACATTAATCAATACAGATGTGGCGGAACTGGATATTACCAATATAGAGCAGGTATTGAATATGATTAAAGAAGTGAAACCGGATGTAATCGTAAATTGTGCAGCACACACAAATGTGGATGCTTGTGAAACAGATGTGGATAATGCATATAGAATCAATGCAATCGGTCCAA
>Ga0153997_1000060_pt1 | contig 33003 bp, 30 predicted proteins | sample TSNC081MetaG_FD_104750 | JGI IMG/M metagenome (GOLD analysis project Ga0153997, IMG submission 104750) | Attine ant fungus gardens microbial communities from North Carolina, USA - TSNC081 MetaG | ecosystem: Host-associated > Fungi > Mycelium > Unclassified | place: USA: North Carolina, Lumber...
AGGTTTAACCTTACGAACGATCAGATTAAGAGGGAAAGTCGCACAAATCAGAGTAGGTGCAACCCTGCTTATAGATTCAGACCCTGAGGCAGAAGAACAAGAAACACTTACAAAAGCTGCAGCTTTACTGGCAAGTATTAAAAAGCGGGAAAAAGAAAAGGCAATTGGGGAAGCTGTTCAAAATGATTCCTGTACAGGTAAAAAAATACTCATAGTAGATCATGAAGATTCCTTTGTAAATACTTTGGGGAATTATATTCGCCAGCTGGGTGCAGATGTTGTAACCATGCGTTATAATTTAGCCTATAAATCACTGATAGATGACACTTATCAATTTGATGCGGTTGTTTTATCCCCGGGACCTGGTCGGCCTGAACAATTTAAGATGCAAAGAAGTATTGAGCTTTGTATTAAAAAGAAACTCCCAATCCTGGGTATTTGTCTTGGCTTACAGGGAATCGTAGAATACTTTGGAGGGACATTAGGTGTCCTTACCAATCCGCGTCATGGGATTAAATTAAGAGTAGATTTTAAAGAACTGCAAATTGGGAATGAAAAAAGCATGTATGTGGGACTTTACCATTCCCTATATGGCAAAGAGATTCCAGACAGTCTGGATGTAATTGCAAGAGATGAGGAGGGAGTAGTTATGGGGATTAGACATAAAAAAATACCTGTTATTGCTGTACAATTCCATCCGGAATCCATTCTGACAAGTAGAAATAACAACGGGTTAAATCTGTTGAATCAAATGTTTGGGGAAATACTCTATTGAACTTCCCATCAATAAATTGACGAGAGTTCTGTTTTGTGACTTCATAACCTCAGTTTCCACAGCCTGTATGCCTGAAGAAATGGAATGCTCCCTGGAATTAACAAATTTATTTATGAAAAAAGGAGCTGTTGGGAAATTAATATTTATTTAATGAGAAGAATAAAGACCATGCAGTTACGCCCTTTGTTGCTGAATTTATGCATGGTCTTTGTATAAAGGAGCTGTTTTATGCATTTTTCGACAGCTGCCTTTTTTACAGCAGAAAAAGAATTACCTTATTTCCTAAAGTTATTTTCCAAAAAAATTATTCAGCCAACCTATAACTGCGGCATATTCAAATAGTTTAACAATCCTACATAAATTGCATATGCATATTGATACTGGTCATTTATCAGATGCTGTACATCCCCTTCGTTCGTAATATATCCTAATTCTACTAATACGGCAGGCATTGCGGTTCGTCTCAGCACATACAAACTAGAGTTCACACGAACCTGATTGTTCTTTATCCCTACTCTTCTTACTATTTCATCAAGGATATCCACCCCCAAATCATATGCTTCACCTTGATCTGCATATACATACACTTCAGCACCATTTACAGCAGGGTTGGTATTGGCGTTCACATGGATACTAATAAAATAATCAGCAGGCCAGCTATTCGCCATTTCAACGCGGAGGGCAAGGCTTGTAGCATTACTTGTTCCCAAAACTTCGGTAGGAGTGGTTCTGGAAGTGCGTACATCAAAACGATAGTCACTTCTTAAAATATCTGCAAGATAAGAGCCCACAGCATAGGTAATATCTTGCTCCCTCAGACCAAAGCCTTCAGCGCCCGCATTTATCCCAGCGGGATTATGTCCTTGATCTACAAAAACTTTAATTGCCAAATCATCACATCTTTCTTTTATTAAATCTTATATAATATATGCTAAGAGTAATAAAGGGTGTCTCCAATTAGGAATCAGTTATCCACTGCAGTAATCAGAGATTTCAAGGAACATTTTACTTTTTAAGACCTTTTCAGGCAGCAGACATGAGACCATGCCCTTCGGGCTTATGGAAGCGCTTAGCCTGTAGGTCTTAAAAAGTAGAATGTTCCTTAAAATCTCGTCCGTCTTAGAATATCTACAGGGCTGTAAATGGTAACAAAATGTTCAAAACGGAAATATTCAATATAATATGCACTTGCCAGACTGAGCTGAAAATTATATACTTAAGTATGGAAGTTTGTATGTTAGACAGAAAACGTTGAAAGAAAATATAGAAAAGGAGCCGTGCAGCGAGTGATTTCTTTCAATGATCGATCTTGGCAGTATTGCAAGTAAGCTTGCAATATGCATGGGCATAAAGATGAATTATTCAATTTCAAATGATATACTTGACGTAACTATCTCCTCCAAAGGAGGAGGTGAATTACAATCCATTCAGGACAAAGAAGGAACGCAGTACTTATGGACAGCCCTAAAAAAGAGGTACCTTTTGTTTGCATTGAACCTTGGTGTACTGTACCGGCGAGACAAGATATTGTAGAAGATATTGAAACACAAGCTGATTTTATTTCTTTAGAAGCGGATAAGGTATATGAGAATAACTGGAGTATTTGTGTGGAAAACGAAAAGAAAGAGGTACGAGGGGATAAAAGTCCTATTGAAGCGGGTGGTTATATGCATAAAAACTGTTTTCGAGTATTGAGACAATTTAAGGGCAAAGGATACGCCAAGAAAAGAAGTATAACGAATTTTGGATGGACATAGTCTATAGTTCACATTAATATGATTTATTTAAAAGTGCTTATACTTAAAAGAGAGGTGCTATATGATTAGAAGACATAGTGATGGAACAAAGAAAAAGATGGCATTGTGGTTAAAAATAGTTATTGGAGTAGTCGGCGTATTTTTGGTGGCATGTATTGCCGCATTTGCATATGTACAGATTACCTTAAACAAGATAAATAAAGCAGATCCACGCAATTTTGATGTAGTAGCACCAGAAGAGGAATTTTTTGAGACCGATGAAGAGATAGCGGAAGGCATTGTGGAATTGAACCCAGAGGATATTAAGTGGGATACAGACGCCACTATTTTAAAGGACAAGGATACTATCAACATACTGCTAATCGGGCAAGATCGCAGGGAAGGAGAAGCGAGATCAAGATCGGACTCTATGATTTTAGCCACGTTAAACAGACCCGGAAAAACCATACAATTAACATCCTTTATGCGTGATATGTATGTACAGATTCCTGGATATAGTGATAATAGAATCAATGCTGCTTATGCTTTTGGCGGGATGGAATTATTACAGGAAACCATTGAAACAAACTTTGGTATTGAAATTGACGGTAACATCGAGGTCGATTTTAGCGGATTTATTACTAGTGTCGATACCATCGGAGGAATTGATATTAAGTTAAATACAGTAGAAGCGGACTACCTGAATGCGAATTATGGCTGGAGCCTGTCTTCGGGAACAATTCATCTGACTGGAGAACAAGCGTTGGCATATTCCCGAATCCGATATGTAGGAAATAGCGATTATGAGAGAACAGAACGTCAAAGAAAGGTTCTTACGACAGCCTTTCATAAGATGAAAAATTCAAGTATTAACACAGTTATCGGATTAATTGACGAAATCTTCCCATTACTGACAACAGATCTTTCAAATATAGATATGATTCGTTATGCAACAAGCATCGTGTCAATGGGAATCCGTGACGTAGAAGGTTATAGAATTCCGATAGATGGCAGTTACACGCCGGCAGTGATAAGTGGTATGCAGGTGTTAGTGCCGGATCTTGCGATAAACAGAGCATATTTACAGGAAATAATATATGGAAAACAAATAGAATAAGGCATAATCCGGGGAGTGGAGAAGATGTGAGATTGCTTTGAAATAGTATTCACACATCTTTTATGGAAATAGTGGAATAATCTGCCTGATCTGGCTCAAAAAATTTTACAAATTATAAATACGGATATTGCAAAAATATTCTTTGTGGGTTAAAATGGTATAAGGTATAAAAGAACGATTCTGCATTTGGTGAATCCAGTCATTTTTTTGAAAAAAACACCAGTTTTTAGCATTAAAGCTTGCAATTAGAAAAAATTAGAAGTATTGATACTGCAATGGCGATGCATGTTTTGTATGTGTTGTTTATTACAAGGCATGTGGAGAGTCAATTACAATAAAGAATATTGTAGAAAAATAATTAAGCGCAAGCATTCAAGAATTTTTGTACTTTCTGGGAAAAGATTGTACATAATTTTGATTGTGCGCTTTTTTCGTTATAAGAAACTCTATTCTTTATATCAGGGAGGTGAATCAGATGTTGGAGTCATTAAAGAAACTAGAAGATGCACAAGAAGCAATAGAACTTGAGAAAAAGGAAATGGAGACCATGCTATTAGAGTATGAATTAAAAACCAAAGAATTAATAAAAGAAAAAAGCATTGAACATAGTAAGTACCTTGAAACTTATCAAATAGATTTAGAAAAAGAGAAAAAATCTATCTATGAACAAGACTTGGCAGAGCTTAAAAAACAAACCGGGGAGCAGTTGGATCACATGGATCAAATGGCAGAATTAAAAATAGGGAATTTGGCGGCGGTCATTTTAGAGGAGGTTGAAGAGGAATATGGCAGTTTCTAAAATGGAAAAAATAACACTTCTTACGACCAAAGACATGGAAGAGGTTTTACTTAAAAATCTACAGCATGTTCAGATTCTGGAATTGGTATCTTCTATGGAGGAACTGTCTGAGGAAGAGAAAACACTTTTGGCGAAGTTGAAATTCAGGGAAATATCATCGGAGTCATCTAAGAATAAAACAGCGGAGAAAATTCAGGAAAAATTGCATGAACTGGAAGAAAGCATAAAGCTCATGAATGACTTCTCGGTGGCGAAGGTAAAGGACAAACTTCCGGAGAATATAACACTGGCGAAACTGGAAGAAGAAGTACAGATGGAAAAGGTGAACGATGTAATTTCAAAGGTAAAGGAATTACATAAAACCAAAGAAAGTCTGAAAAAAGAACATGAAGATCTCCTAAAAAAGGAGGAACTGATGGAGAAATGGAGATATCTAGATGTCAATCCATTAGAAATAGAAAAAAGGACGGTACACTGCACCTACTCTCTTGGGAGTATAACCCAATTAGTCAAAATGGAATTTGAGACTGCGCTGCACAATGGAATAAGTGTATTAATAGAGAAGGTTTACGAGAGCAAAACTCAGGTAGATTATATAATTATTTACCTGTTAGAAGATAAGGGGAAAGCGGAACAGATTCTTAAAAAATTCAGTTTTCATAACCAGAATTATTCATTTAATGAACCGCCCCAGGAGGCATATGGCGAAATTAAGAAGAAAATAGAAGAAAATAGAGAGGCTGAGGTTCTACTTGTGCGGCATTTGGATGAGGTTAAGAAGCATCTGCCCTATTTACAAAAAGCCGCAGATTTATTATTGGCAAAGCTTGAAAGGGAACTGGGAAAAGAAAAACTGGCAGGCAATTATGTAGATATCATTCTATTAAGGGGATGGGTACCGGAAGATGAGAAAGAGGTACTGACGGATATTATAAAAAAGCTTTCCACAGTAGAAACTCCAATTATCATGGAATGTTCCGGACCGGATGAAAGGAATAAAGACATTCCCATATTGTTGAAAAATAAACGGTTTGTGAAACCTTTTGAGATGGTTACAGAAATGTATAGTTTGCCGAAATATGAGGAAGTGGATCCGACGCCGCTTCTCGCCCCATTTTACTTGGTCTTTTTTGGCATGATGGTAGCGGATGTGGGATATGGGCTTGTTATGCTGCTCGGTATCGCTTTTATGAAAAAGTGTCTTAGACTTAGAAACTCCTTTCGGCAGTTTTTGGATTTATTTCAGATATTGTCTATTGGGATTATAGTTTGGGGGCTTATATATGGTTCCTGCTTTGGAGCCGAGCTGCCGTTTGTTCCAATATCCATCACGGAGGATTTGAATACGATACTAATCATTTCAATTGCCTTTGGATTTATTCAGGTTCTGACCGGGCTCATAATAAATGGAGCACAGCTGGTAAAAAAGAAAGAGTATCTTGAAAGCATAAGTGCAAGTTTTTCATGGATTGGTTTATTGTTGGGAGCCCTTATGGTCGTGGCAGGCTCAATACTCTTAGATAACTCCATTCTGTTTTATGCCGGTATTATTGTATGCGTTATGAGCGCCATACTTGTTGTGGTGATTCCGGCCATACAAAGGACTGCAAGGATAAAGGGACTGGCAATTGGATTATATAATCTGTATGGTGTGACCAGCTATATTGGGGATCTGGTCAGTTATACAAGGTTAATGGCTCTTGGCGTTGCCGGGGGAAGTATTGCAGCAGCATTTAATATGCTGATTGGCTTTCTCCCAACAGCAGCAAAGTATACAGTTGGTATTGTGTTGATCATTGCACTGCATGCGTTAAACATTTTCTTAAGTCTGCTTAGTGCCTATGTACACGGTGCAAGGCTGCAATTTGTAGAGTTCTTTGGAAAGTTCTATGAAGGCGGAGGAAGAAAGTTTACGCCGCTTGGACCAAAGGAAAAATATATAGATTTTGTAAATGAAAACCAAAATAGAAAGAAGTAGGAGGATTTGTATATGTGGAAATTTATGTTAAATGAAAGTGGCGGTCAAATATTTGCTATATGCGGAGTTGCCTTAGCATGTATCTTATCAGGAATTGGTTCATCTAAAGGAGTTGGACTGGTTGGGGAAGCAGCAGCAGCACTGACAACAGAGCAGCCTGAAAAATTTGGAAAAGCCTTGATTTTACAATTATTGCCAGGAACACAGGGACTGTATGGATTTGTAATCGCTTTCCTTATATTCATGAATCTGGGCAATGAGATGACGATTATGCAGGGGTTAAACCTGCTGTGTGCGGCGCTTCCGGTTGCTTTTACAGGCTTGTTCTCCGCAAAATTACAAGGACGTGTGGCAGCGGCAGGTATTCAAATTCTGGCAAAAAAACCGGAGCATTCCACAAAGGGTATTATTTATGCTGCAATGGTTGAAACTTATGCTATCTTAGGGTTTGTTATTTCCCTTGTTCTAGTGTTAAGTCTGTAGGAGCATTCAACCAAAGTTCGATGGAGGGAAGAGTGATGGCGATGAATGAGAATAATAATGCGGCTCAGATGATGGTTGATAGAATACTGGAAAAGGGGCACGAGGAAAACAGGATTTTTTATGAAGAAAAAAAGAGACAGCTGGAAACCGAGTTCAGTCAGCAGATAGAATCCCTGGAGGGCGAGAGGGCAATACAGATAAAGCGAATCAGCAGCCGGATAGAGCGTGAATATCAGCAATTGAATAGTCGGCAGGAGTTAGCATTTAAGCAGAAGGTGAATCAGAAGAAGCAGTTTCTCATTGATGAGGTTTTCCGAAAAGTATTTGAGGAAATGAAAAACTGGAACCAGGAAAGTTTTTTGAAAAATCTTTCATCCATTTTGATATCAAATGAACTAACCGGTCGGGTCAATGTGATACCTGGAGAATATTCCAAAAAATTTATCTCAGGTGAGCAGTTGGAGCACTTTGCGAAATCTCATGGGTTGGTGCAGTATGTACTTGGTGAGTCCGTCGTACCAAAAAATGGCGGATTTTTATTAGAACAGGATGGAATAGAATATAACTTTTTATATTCAAGCATCATTGATGAAATCCGGGAAAAAAGAGAAATGGAACTGGCAAGACAATTATTCGGATAGGAGGAATCACAATGAAAGATATACTTTACCATCAGATTAATCCAATTGTCCGTGTCTTGGAGAGTCGTTTATTGAAATATGATTTTTTTGAAAAAATGCTTGCAGCTGAGTCCTTTTTGGAATGTAAGGAGTTGTTAAAATCTACAGTATATGCTTCCTATATAGAGCGGCCGGACTTTGATGTCCGGTATGAATATTTTGTGAGGGAAGAAGGTGCAAAGGTATATGAAAAAATTTATGACCTGGCACCGGAAAAAGGTGTGGTGGATCTTTATACGATGCGTTATTCCTATCATAATCTGAAATTACTGACAAAAGCTCATTATACAAAACAAAATTTAGATGAATATTGGATTCATGATGGGAAATATTCCATAGAGGCGGTGAAAAGTGCAATTGCAAACCATATATCAGCGTTCATAGACGGACTGATGATGGAGAGCATTAAGGAAGTCTCTGAGTATCTGGAAAAATACACAGAGCTAAGGGCGATTGATGTTATTTATGACCGCTACTATTTGAAAGATCAAAGAGCGACAGCCGAGAAACTGGGATATGATGAAATTACAAAAGAGGTTATTTCATTTATTGATTTGACGAATATTTCCACTGTTATGCGAGGGATTGCGCAGTGTCAGACAGAAAATTTTATGAGTACGGTTTTATCAAGTTCAGGGAGCATTCCTAAGAAGGAATTACTTGCTTTTGCAGCAAAAGACATGGGACAGTTCACCGTTTATCTGTTAAATGGACCATATAAAGAGATTATATCTCCTTTAGTTGATGAAAAAACACAGGTGATTTGTTGGCCTGCGTTCATAGATAGAGAAAAAGATGATTATCTTTCGAAATTATTTGAGCCGGCAAAAATACAGGCTTTTGGGCCTCTGCCTTTGTTATCTTTGTTAAATGCACAGGAAATTGAAAGTAAAAATCTACAGTTGATACTGTCAGGGAAAAAGGCTCATTTTAGTACAGAGCAAATCAGAGAAAGGATGCGTAAAGTCTATGTCTAATCGAATCGGTATAATAGGGGACAAAGGTTCTGTTATGGTATTTAAACTGGTTGGTTTTGATGTTCGTTATGCGGCAAATGAAGCTGAGGCGCGCCTGCATGTGGATAACATGGCGAAAAACAAATACGGAATTATTTATTTAACAGAGTCTCTGATGGAGAATATGGGTGATGTGATAGAGCATTATAAGATGATGGTAGAACCTGCAATAATCTGTATTCCCACTTATCAGGGTACAACCGGTTTTGGTAAAAAACAACTGGAGGAATTTACAGAGAAAGCAGTAGGATTAAATATTTTAACTTGAAAGCAGAAAAGACTCCCACCTCTACTGGTGGAGAGTAAGGACAAATTTGTCCTGGTGGAAATCCGATTTCCTTTCAGGATAATGCCTCCGGCGGATTGCAGGGACGCAGTTGTATTATGTCAGCAAAGCTGATGCGTCACCCACAGCGAGAACGCTGAGGCGTTCTTGAAAGAGTTTTGCTTATTATGAGGTAATTGCGAACTAGAGCAGACGGTGTAGGATTTCGCAATTTTCTGTTTCTGCTTCGTATAATAATAGAGAGGATGTGATTTTTTGGCAGAAGGAAAGGTTATTAAAGTATCAGGTCCCCTGGTTCTTGCTTGTGATATGAGTGATGCAAGTATTCAGGATATCTGTTATGTTGGTGATTTGGGTCTTGTGGGTGAAATCATTGAAATGCGTAAGGATATTGCGTCTATTCAGGTATATGAAGAGACATCTGGTGTTGGACCGGGAGAGAAGGTTATTACTACTGGGGAGCCTTTGGTTGTGGAGCTGGGACCGGGAATTGTTTCGCAGATGTTTGATGGAATACAAAGACCCTTAGATACATTTTTAGAGGCAACAAATAGCAATTACTTAAAAAGAGGATTACACATTGAACCCTTAAACAGACAGAAAAAATGGTATTTTGAAGCGACTATGGAAGCCGGGACATATGTGACGGCCGGTGATATCGTTGGAGTAGTTCGAGAGACGAAGGCTATATTGCATAAAATCATGGTTCCATTTGGAGCCGCTGGAACGATAAAGCAGATTTCAAGTGGAGAATTTACTATAGAAGAAACGGTTTATGTGCTGGAGGGTGAGAGCAGCGATAAAGCATTTACCATGCTGCAAAAATGGCCTGTCCGCAGGGGGAGACCATTTAGAGAAAAATTAAATCCGGAGGAGCCGTTAATCACAGGGCAAAGGGTTATAGATACTTTATTCCCGGTTTCAAAAGGCGGTACGGCAGCAGTTCCGGGACCATTCGGAGCGGGAAAGACAGTAGTGCAGCATCAGATTGCCAAATACAGTGATGTAGATTTGGTTGTGTATGTTGGATGTGGGGAGAGAGGAAATGAGATGACCGATGTTATCAATGAATTTCCTGAATTACTTGATCCATATACAGGAGAGTCCTTGATGGAACGAACCATTTTGATTGCAAATACCTCGAATATGCCGGTAGCTGCTCGTGAGGCATCTATTTATACAGGAATTACGATTGCCGAGTATTTTCGGGATATGGGTTATTCAGTAGCGATTATGGCGGATTCCACTTCCAGATGGGCGGAAGCTTTGCGCGAAATGAGTGGACGTCTGGAAGAGATGCCGGGAGATGAAGGATATCCGGCTTACTTAGGAAGCCGTCTGGCTGAGTATTATGAGCGAGCCGGAAAGGCTATTGTATTAGGTCAGGAGGGAAGAGAAGGCAGCATCACTGCGATTGGTGCGGTATCACCTCCGGGTGGAGATATTTCAGAACCGGTTACACAGAATACCCTTCGTATTGTCAAAGTTTTCTGGGGTCTGGATTCCGTTCTTGCACAGAAAAGACATTTTCCGTCCATTAACTGGTTGTCCTCCTACTCCCTGTACCTGAGTGCGGTAGGCAAAAAGATGGATGATAAGCTGCAGACCAACTGGTCAGGTATGGTAACAGAAGCAATGAGGATCTTGCAGGAGGAATCAAGTTTGGATGAGATTGTACGGTTGGTCGGAATCGACACTTTGTCAGATAAAGACCGCTTCACTCTGGATGTTGCAAAATCCATTCGTGAAGATTATCTGCAGCAGAATGCATATGATGATATCGATGCATTTACATCCCAAAACAAGCAGCTTAAAATGCTGGATTTGATTTTAAGTTTTGGGGAAGAAGGACATAAAGCGCTGGAGCTGGGAGCATATTATGATGAGTTAATGACCGGTACAAAAGATGTGAGAGAGAAAATTGCCAGAAGCAAGTATACTAAGGAAGACGATGTTGATAAAATAGATGAAATTAAAGCTTATTGTAAAGACAGAATCAAAGAAATTTTAGTTAAAGGTGGGATGGAAGATGCGTAAAGAATACCGTACAATCAATGAGGCAGTCGGCCCACTTATGCTGGTTGGAAAAGTGACAGATGTAAAATATGATGAACTGGTGGAGATTGGCATACAAAATGGAGAAGTGCGTAAAGGACAGGTTTTAGAAGTAGATGAGGATAATGCGCTGGTTCAGGTGTTTGAAGGAACAAGCGGCGTGAATATCCGCGATTCCAAAGTACGTTTTCTGGGGCATTCCCTGAGACTGGGTGTTTCAGAGGAAATGGTAGGTCGCGTATTTGATGGTCTTGGCAGACCGAAAGATGGAAAACAGAAGATTTTAGCAGAATCCATGCTGGATGTAAATGGGCAGGTTATCAACCCGATTGCAAGAGATTATCCCGATGAATTTATCCAGACAGGAATTTCCGCAATCGATCACCTGAATACGTTGGTCAGAGGACAGAAGCTGCCTATCTTCTCGGGATCCGGACTGCCTCACAAAGAATTAGCGGCACAAATTGCAAGGCAGGCAAAGGTATTGGATGATGATGAAAAATTCGTTGTAGTATTTGCGGCTATTGGGATTACATTTGAAGAAGCAGACTTTTTTATGAATGATTTTAAAGAGACTGGGGCTATTAATCATACCGTCATGTTCGTTAATCTGGCAAATGATCCAGCCATTGAACGTATTGCAACACCTAAAATGGCGTTAACAACTGCCGAATATTTGGCTTATGAAAAGGGAATGCATGTATTGGTTATTATGACGGATATGACTAATTATTGTGAAGCCCTGCGCGAAATATGTGCGGCAAGAAGGGAAGTCCCCGGACGCAGAGGATATCCGGGTTACCTGTATACCAATCTGGCAACATTGTATGAACGGGCCGGAAGAATAAAAGGGCTTGCGGGTTCCGTTACACAGATACCAATTTTGTCCATGCCGGAGGATGATAAAACACATCCTATCCCAGACTTGACAGGGTATATTACGGAGGGACAGATTATCCTGTCACGTGAACTATACAAAAGCGGTATTCAGCCGCCGATTGATGTGTTACCTTCTCTTTCCCGTCTGAAAGACAAAGGGACAGGGGATGGCAAAACCCGCGAAGATCATGCGGCTACCATGAATCAGATTTTTGCGTCCTATGCTCAGGGAAAACAAGCAAAGGAACTGGCAGTTGTTCTTGGAGAATCAGCACTATCAGAAGAGGATAAAATATATGCCAAATTTGCCATTCGTTTTGAAGAAGAATATGTCAATCAGGGATTTGAAACCAATCGTTCTATTGAGGAAACACTGAATCTTGGCTGGGAGCTGATAAAAATGCTGCCAACATCGGAGATAAAGAGAATCAAAGAGGATATGATTGAAAAGTATATGCCAAAAGGAGCGTGAAGCAGGTGGCTCGATTAAATGTGAATCCTACCCGTATGGAGTTAACAAAGTTAAGCAATCGCCTGTCGACGGCTGTCAGAGGTCATAAACTTTTAAAAGATAAGCAGGATGAACTGATGCGGCGATTTGTAATGCTGGCGAAGGAAACGTATAAATTAAGAGGGGAAGTGGAGGAAAAGCTGACTGGGGCTATGCGGTCATTTACACTGGCAAAAGCCACGATTCCCGAGAGCTATATTGAAGAATTGTTTGCTATTCCGGCGGACAAAGTAATGGTGGATATGACCCATCATAATATAATGAGTGTCAAGGTACCTAAGATGCAATTTCATTATAATGAGGATTTGCGTAAAAGTCCGTTAAAGTATGGTTACCTGAATTCAAATGCGGAGCTGGACGCTGCCATTGATAAGACACTGGATCTTTTGCCGGAGCTCTTAAAACTGACGGAGAAAGAAAAAACTTGCCAGCTTATGGCTGATGAGATTGAAAAAACCAGAAGAAGAGTAAATGCACTGGAGTATCTTACCATACCACAGCTTGAGGAAACGATTCATTATATTAAAATGAAGCTGGAGGAAAATGAAAGGGCGAATATTACCAGACTGATTAAGGTTAAGGATATGCAGTAAGATTTTCTTATGTTATGGGTTTGCGGATGACGGACGAGATTCCATGGTAAGAGAACTGCCCCTGTGGATCCATTTGCTCGCCTTAGTGCTTAGCGTGCATGGAACCACAGGGGCAGTTCTCTTACCATGGAATCTCTGGTTTATGGAAGATGCGATAGCGCATTTGAAAAATGTTTGTACCAAGTCGTGCGTCTCACTATGTGGGTTTCAAGCTACTGCTATTTATTGAAGCTGAAGGTTAATGGGAATGGACTTATTTAGTTTTTTGGCAACAGCTTTATTCAGGTTGTACCAGGATTTGCATTTTTCTAAAATTACAGTATCTGTTGAAATTACATATTCTTTATCATAGAGTACGGCGTCGGGATTTCGCACGATATCCACGGTTAAGTCGAATGGAAACGCCTTTGCTGAATCAAAGATACAAGTTTTGAGATTTCCAGAGTTGGAGATGGGTTCGTCCAGATAAAAATGGACACCGGCAACTCTTAATTTCTCACAAATGGAAGCAATTTGCAGGATAGCTTCTGTGGTTTGCGGAATTATACGATAACTCCCTCTTAAGCCTGCCAGGTCTCTTATACATCCGTCTGTTGAAATATAAGAGGTTCCTCCTGAAATCATAACTTCTAAAGTAATTATTATATTAAACCCATCTATATGAATATGTTTTCCTTTCATATCTTTTTCATAAACCTCTTTGCTTTTCTTTATCGCTAAACTTTCTTCGGAACATACAGCCCTGGTCAAAAGCTTGCCTTGCCTGGCAGTCAAGGCATAGTGGCTGCATACAAATGCAACAGAGCTTTTCATTTTATAGCCTCTGCCAAGTAAGCAGTATATATCATTTGAAGCATGCTTCATTTTTAAAATATTTTCTTTGCTAAATAGTGTGTGGTCATTGCTATCTAATCCTCTTGTCATATAAACTCCCCTCTATTCGCTTTGACGGAGACTGATTACTAAATTATTACCGATATCCTGATATGTATGCTGTAATAAGAGAAATAACATATTGAATTGTAATCATCATATTTTTCGTGTAGAATAGTATTGCTAAGGATTGTAAATAAATATAGAAAGATGGTGGGTTTGCTAAATGATAAGGAAATATTTATTTTTGATTTTCACAATTCTTGCATTATGTGGATGTAAAAATTCGAATAATAATGTGGAGATACAAGAGGAGGAATTGGTGGCTGCTGGTGATTCTTATTCCTTAGAAAACGAAAGTCTTACAGATAATTTGTTTATGTCAAAGGAATCTGATATTGAAGAAGGTGGCGCATTAGATGAGTCTGAGACAACTACTCCTACAGAGGAGGAGGGAACTGAATTTGTTTTTTGGGATAAAAAGGGAATTGAACAATCCATGCCGATAGATTTCAATATAGAAATGCATTCCTATAACTGGGAAGGGCTCATATCAGAAGGCGAATATAAGTATTATTATGAAAATGATCAACTTAAATCTCAAGTTGGGATTGATGTTTCAGAATATCAAGGTGAAATTGACTGGAATTTGGTCAAATCAGAGGGTATTGACTTTGTATTTGTCAGGTTAGGTTATAGAGGATATGGAGAGAGTGGAAGCCTGAATATTGACAGTAAGTTTGAAGAAAATATTTCCGGAGCTTTGGAAGCAGGTCTTGAAGTAGGAGTTTATTTCTTTTCACAAGCGGTAAGTGAGGAAGAGGCAGTTGAAGAAGCTGTTTTCATACTGGAGCATATTGAATTTTATGATATAAGTTATCCAATTGCTTATGATTTAGAGTTTATTGAGAATTCGAGAGCAAGAACCGATGGATTAACTAAGAATCAACTGACTGCAAATTGTTCTTCGTTTTGCCGGAAAATTGAAAATTATGGTTATGCCCCTCTTATTTACACAGATATGCTTCGAGAGGCATCCATACTGGATCTCAAGGCCTTATCTGACTATGCAATATGGTATTCTGATTACGAAGACATTCCACAGACACCATATCAGTTTGAATTCTGGCAATTTACAGAAAAAGGTCGAGTAAATGGAATCAGTGGCTACGTGGATATTAATATCCGAATTACTGAATAAAGCGCACTTTTGACTTTTTTAATTATAACATAATATGATTCATACAACAAACTACAGTGCATTATACACTATACCAGATTTCTTGTGACTTTTTGCGATAGTATGCTATAATGAAATAGAGAGTAAGAACTTTTTATTAAGAATAAATAAATTTAACCTGATATATTGCAACTTCAATATTAAAATTTCACACAACCCCAATAAGGAGGAATATATGACAGATAGAAGACGAATTATCCGTGTGAACAGACTGCTATTATTCGTGGCTTTGGTGCAGTTATCATTGAGTGTTATGGTTGCGGCTTATAAATTAATAACCAATCAACAGACGGATGTACTGACAATGTTAATTGTATTTCAAGCTGCGATTTTAGTACCAACATTAATATATCTGCTATGTTTTAAGGAGCAGGATAAAGATATAATTTCGATTAAAGGAATTTCACTGGTGACTATACTTATAGTAAGTCTGCTTGGACTCATGATTCAGCCAATAGTCAGCTTAGTGAATCTTGTATCCATGCTGTTTACGACCAACGGGATTTCAGCTGCGATGAATGCGGTAAAGAATATGTCTCTTGGCTTAAAGCTATTTGCAATTGCACTTCTCCCGGCAATCGGCGAGGAACTTCTTTTCAGAGGACTTATATATGGCTCCTATAGGAAAAAGGGAATGTATAATGCTCTTATACTATCCGCACTGCTTTTTGGGCTTCTGCATATGAATCTCAATCAGTTTCTCTATGCGACTATATTAGGGATTTTTCTGGTGTTATTGATGGAGACTACAGGAAATATAATTGCACCAATGATTGTTCACTTTGTTTTCAATGGAACAAGTGTAATTATAAACCATTTTGCATCTAGTATCGGTGAAGTGGTTTATACAACAGAAACCATTATGAAAAGCATAGTGTCTGTAATTCCTGCCGCCATCATAGCAACTCCAATTACAGTTGCGCTATTCTGGTTTCTGGGTAAGCAATTTAATAGTCTGGAGCATATAAAGAACATTTTCAGAGACAGGCATTTAACTTCTTACAATTGCGCCAATCCGGTGTTTCAGCCGAATATGAATGGTGCGGTTACATTTTGTGGTGGAGATACGAAGGGGTATAAACATGATGATACCGTAACATATTTAAATGGCAAGTCTTACTATGGAGAAGAAAAGGAGTCCCAAAGCATTTCGCTATCTCCACTGATAGCTATGACAGATAAAAAAGCAAAGAGAGTAAACAGTCTGTTAACGCCTTGTCTGCTCTTATTCATTCTATTTTGTTTGTGCTTTATTGTGGCAACACAATTTACATTAATTTAACCTCCAAAGTGTCCCCCGTTTATAAGCGAAAGCGGTAGTTACTTGTTTCAGTGAGATCCCAAGCTCTCATGAACAAAGAGTTCGCTTTGCGAACTCTTGCGCCTCCGGCGGTCGGTTGGAAGAAAATAAATTAGAAAGGCAGCTCAAAGAAAAAAATATTTTTTTAACCATTTATTTTGTCTCGCGAAGTGAGACATTGAGCAGATATCGCAAGCAGGCTTGCAATATGCAGGAGAATAAAAATGAATTTTACACATTTACACGCCCATACAGAATATAGTTTGTTGGATGGTTCAAATAAGATAAAAGAATACATTGCAAGAGTAAAGGAACTTGGAATGGATAGCGCCGCTATAACGGATCATGGTGTAATGTACGGAGTTATTGATTTTTACCGTGCAGCGAAAGAGGCAGGAATAAAGCCAGTAATAGGTTGTGAAGTCTACGTAGCTCCCAATTCCAGATTTGATAAAGAGCTAACCGGAGGGGAGGACAGATACTACCATCTGATTCTTTTAGCTGAAAATAACATGGGATACGCAAACCTCATGAAAATTGTCTCCATAGGTTTTACTGAAGGATTCTACTATAAACCACGTGTAGATAAAGAAGTCCTGGCAAAATACTGCGAGGGTATTATTGCCACAAGTGCCTGTTTGGGCGGAGAAGTGCAGCGGTATATAACCAAAGGTTTATATGAAACCGCCAAAGAGAGAGCACTCCAATATGAGACTATTTTTGGTAAAAACAACTATTATCTTGAGCTGCAGGATCACGGAATTCCAGAGCAGAAAAACGTAAATCAGCAACTCCTAAGAATGAGTAAAGAGACAGGAATAGGACTCATTGCATCCAATGATGTTCACTATACCTATGCTGAAGATGAAGCTTCTCATGACATATTATTGTGTATCCAGACAGGAAAAAAGTTGGAAGATGAAAGCCGTATGCGCTATGAAGGTGGTCAATATTATATTAAGTCGCCGGAACAGATGGAGGAGCTTTTTCCTTACGCAAAGGATGCTCTGGAGAATACACATAAGATAGCCGGGCGCTGTAATCTGGAATTTGAATTTGGTATTACAAAGCTGCCAAAATACCATGTTCCAGATGATTTGACCTCGCTGGAATACCTGAATAATTTATGCTATGAAGGTTTTCAGAAAAGATTTCCCGAGCCGACGAAGGAACTGGAAGAGCGATTGGAATACGAGCTAAATACCATTAATGAAATGGGATTTGTGGATTATTTTCTTATTGTATGGGATTTCATAAAATATGCAAAAGACCACGACATTATAGTGGGACCAGGACGTGGATCCGCTGCCGGAAGTATTGTATCCTATGTTCTGGAAATTACCAATATTAATCCCATAAGCTATAACCTTCTATTTGAAAGATTCCTAAACCCGGAACGCATATCTATGCCCGATATCGATATTGATTTTTGCTACGAGAGACGGCAGGAAGTGATAGATTACGTGGTAGAAAAATATGGAAAAGACCGTGTAGTACAAATTGTAACTTTTGGTACATTAGCTGCCCGCGGAGTAATCCGTGATGTGGGACGAGTCATGGATCTGCCATATGCTATGGTTGATACCATCGCTAAAATGATTCCAAATGAACCTAAAATTACTATCGATAAAGCCCTGAAAGCAAGTGCTGCATTACGAAGTAAGTATGAAAGTGACAGCCAGATACAAAACTTAATCGATATGGCAAAGCGATTAGAAGGCCTGCCGCGTCACGCCTCCATGCATGCCGCCGGTGTGGTCATCACTCAGAATTCGGCAGACGAATACGTGCCACTTTCAAGAGGCTCAGATGGTTCTATAGTGACCCAGTTTACAATGACCACATTAGAAGAACTTGGACTTTTAAAAATGGATTTTCTGGGTTTGCGTACTCTTACAGTAATCCAAAATGCAGTAAAGCTTGTAGAAAAAAGCAACGGAATAAAAATGGATATAGACAGTATAGACTTTAATGATAAAGTAGTTCTAGACACAATTGGAAGCGGTCATACGGAAGGTGTTTTTCAGTTGGAAAGTTCTGGAATGAACAGCTTTATGCGTGAATTAAAGCCACAAAGTTTAGAAGATATCATCGCAGGGATTGCGTTATACAGACCCGGTCCTATGGATTTTATTCCGCAATACATAAGAGGTAAAAATAATTTTGAAACCATCACCTATGACTGCCCACAGTTAGAGCCGATTCTTAGTTCAACCTATGGCTGTATCGTTTATCAGGAACAGGTAATGCAGATTGTGCGTGATTTGGCAGGCTATACACTTGGAAGAAGCGACTTGCTGAGACGTGCCATGTCCAAGAAAAAAGTCTCTGTTATGGAAAAAGAACGTCAGAACTTTGTATATGGTAATGAAGCAGAGGGGGTACCAGGCTGTATGAAAAATGGAATTGGCGAAAAAGCAGCCAATAAAATTTACGATGAAATGATAGATTTTGCAAAATATGCCTTTAACAAATCCCATGCAGCAGCGTATGCTGTCGTTTGCTATCAGACGGCATATTTAAAATACTATTACCCAGTAGAATTTATGGCAGCGCTCATGTCATCCGTCATGGATCATACCTCCAAAGTATCCGAATACATTTTAACCTGCCGTCGAATGGGAATTAAAATTCTGCCCCCCAATATGAACCACGGGGAAGGAGCCTTTTCAGTAGATGGAAAGTCAATACGTTATGGACTGTCTGCCATAAAAAGTGTTGGTCGCCCAGTCATAGAGTCAATAGTAGCAGAGCGTAATGAAAGAGGTCCTTTTAAAACGCTGCAGGATTTTTTAGAAAGACTTTCCGGAAAGGAAGTAAATAAGAGAACTATCGAAAGTTTCATAAAAGCAGGGGCATTAGATGGTCTTGGCGGAACAAGAAAACAACTTATGACCATATATATTCAGATATTAGATGGCATCAATCAAAGTAAAAAGAGCACTATGGCAGGTCAAATCAGCCTGTTTGATATCGTACAGGAGGAAGAAAAAAACGACTACGAAGTCCAGTACCCTGATGTGGGTGAATATAAAAAAGAAGTTCTTTTTGAATTTGAAAAAGAGGTTTTAGGAGTTTATATAAGCGGGCATCCTCTGGAAGAATATGAGGATACCTGGCGAAAGAACATTTCCGCATTGACTTCAGATTTTTTACTGGACGAAGAGATGGGTTCCTCCAAGGTAGAGGATGGAGAAAAAGTAATGATAGGGGGTATAATAACTTCCAAAACCATAAAGTATACTAGAAAACACAAGACCATGGCATTTATTACCATAGAAGATTTGGTAGGTACTGTTGAAGTGGTGGTATTCCCAAAAGATTACGAAAAGAATACCGCATTCTTGGTAGAGGACAGCAAGGTTTTCGTGCAGGGCAGGGTAAATGCCGAAGAAGATAAAGCAAGCAAATTATTATGTGAAAAAATAATACCTTTTCATGCGCTTCCAAAAGAATTATGGATACAGTTTGAAACAAAAGAGTTATTTTTGGCGAAAGAAGCCAAGTTATATGATTTGATAAAAGACAGCGATGGACCTGATAGCGTAGTCATCTATATTAAGTCACCAAAAGCCATAAAACGACTGCCAATCGGTCAGTCAGTTATGATAAATGACAGTCTTAGGCAAACATTATCTAACAGCTTTGGACAGGATAATATAAAAGTTGTGGAAAAGACTATTGAAAATAAAGCAAAAATGCATTAAAATATGTAATATTGGAAATAGTTATATAATTAACAGTGTTTCTCTTGGTAAGAGATTATAGTACCACAAAAACAATAGATATCACCACTTATAGAAGTGGTAGTCTTATCTAGAACGAAGACAAATGGAAATTGGACATAAGCATATTTTGTAACAATTCAGTTGCAGTTTATAGAATTGAATGGAGGAATCTTAAATGAGTAATGAAATAAATTCGATAGGAGTATTAACCAGCGGCGGGGATGCACCGGGGATGAATGCTGCAATACGAGCTGTGGTACGCAGAGCCCTTAGTAAGGGAAAAAAGGTAAAAGGTATTTTAAAAGGATATAATGGTCTGATAAATGAAGAAGTAATTTGTTTAAGAGCAAGAGATGTATCAGATACAATTGAACGCGGTGGTACTATCCTTTATACAGCAAGATGTGCGGAGTTCAGAACATTAGAGGGTCAGATAAGAGGTGCTGAAGTCTGCAGAAAGCATGGTATTGACAGTCTTGTAGTTATCGGTGGTGATGGTTCCTTTATGGGAGCTCAGAAGTTAGCTGCGCAGGGCATTAATACAATTGGAATCCCTGGTACAATTGATCTGGATATCGCATGTACTGAATATACAATCGGTTTCGATACAGCTGTCAACACGGCGATGGAAGCCATTGACAAAGTACGTGATACATCTACTTCCCACGAAAGATGCAGCATTATTGAAGTTATGGGAAGAAATGCAGGCTATATCGCTCTTTGGTGCGGTATTGCTAATGGAGCAGAAGATATTCTGCTGCCTGAGAAATATGACTTTGATGAACAAAAAATTATTAATAATATAATTGAAAACCGTAAAAGGGGTAAAAAACATCATATCATTGTCAATGCAGAAGGCATCGGACATTCTGCGAGTATGGCAAAGAGAATTGAAGCAGCTACCGGTATAGAAACAAGAGCTACCATTCTTGGACATATGCAAAGAGGTGGAAGCCCTACCTGTAAGGATAGAGTATACGCAAGTATGATGGGAGCTTATGCGGTTGACTTGCTATGTGAGGGCAAAACGAATCGAGTTGTTGGATACAAAAATGGGGAGTATAAGGATTTTGACATTAATGAAGCGCTTGCAATGGAAAAAAGTATTTCAGAATATCAATATGAGGTGAGCAGGTCACTGTCGGTGTCAGTATAAGTTGGTAGTGGGTTGTGAGAATTATAAAAAAGTTTTGCTCAATACGAACCAATATGGATTTCGTTATGAGTCCTATTCATTTTTGACAGGATGAAATCTATTTTATATTGTTTTAGTCTGACCTGTTATGCATGCACATTTACATGTGGATGTATAATGGGATTTTTATTATTTAAAGTTGAACGGACAAGGGTTAGTGTGATGAAAATGAGTAGTATTGCCGGATTTTGGGCGTATAGGATAGGTGGAAAATTATGATTACAAGTAATAGTAATAGTCAGGTGAAGAATGTGATACAGTTACTGAAAAAGACGAAGGTAAGAGATAAGCAGGATGTTTTTGTTGTAGAAGGTTTGAAGATGTTTTTAGAGGCGCCAAAAGAGAATGTGGTGACGGTTTTTGTTTCGCAGGGTTTTTATGGGAAAGATGAGAATCGGGAGTATTTAAGTGGCGTGAAGTTTGAAATTGTGGAGGATAAGGTGTTTGACCATATGTCCGATACCAGGACACCGCAAGGTGTTTTGTGCGTTTTGAAGCAATTTCATTATTCGCTGGAGGATATAATAGGGGGAGAAAATCCTCTGGTTTTGATCTTGGAGGATTTGCAGGATCCGGGGAACTTGGGGACAATAATTAGAACAGGAGAAGGAACCGGAATTGGTGGGGTTATTTTGAGTGGGAATTCGGTGGATGTTTATAATCCTAAGACGATTAGGGCTACTATGGGGGCGATTTATCGGGTGCCATTTTTATATGTGGATAAGATTCAGAATGTTTTGCCAAAGCTGAGAGAGAAGAGAATCCGGACTTATGCAGCGCATCTTGAAGGGGAGCGGTTATATGATGAAGAGGATTATAAGGCTGGAACGGCATTTTTTATTGGAAATGAAGGGAAGGGGTTACGTGATGAACTTGCAGGTAAGGCGGATCTTTTTGTTAAAATACCTATGAAAGGGGAGGTGGAATCGCTAAATGTGGCGGTGGCTGCCTCGGTGTTGATGTATGAGGTGAGCAGACAGCGGAGAAGCCACTGAAAAGCCTGTCAAAGTGGATATTCGCAATCCGCTTCGCTTAGAATCAGGGATTTACATTGGAGGTTAAAACTTCACTTTATCCCCATTTTTAGTCTGAAAAAGGACAAATATGACATGCTTCCTCCACTTATAGGTATTTTTTGTCATACGAAAATATGATTAAAAGGGTTGACACAGAAAAAAAACTCTGTTACAATAATTCCGTAATACAATTTAATAATTTTGTAACAATTGTAACAAAGTCTTCTCAAATACGAGAATTCTAAATTACCTATTGGTAAAATTATCAATTGTTTAGGAGGTAGAAATGAAACTTAAAATGATGAATGTGATTGGATGCATGACCGCAGCGTTAGCATTATCACTATCTTCTTCTTTTTTAACAGAAGCCAGTGAGAATCCAATCGCAGTAGTTGAAACAGAGGATGTTTCAACTGCACAACCAGACGATGAATCAAAAGATACTCTTGCAGAGGGAGCGATTCTTGCCAGCGAAGAGAGTGAGAGCACGGATGATTCAGAGTGGTCGAGTAAAGTAATTGCGAATGTAGAAACGCAGGTTAATATTCGCGAAGGGAAAAGTACAGATTCAGCACGAGTAGGAACTCTATCAAGGGGAGGCGTTGCAAATATCCTGGAAAGAGGAGACGAATGGACAAAGATAAGTTCAGGAGGTATTGAAGGGTACATTTATAATAAATATTTGGCATTCAATCAGGACGCAGAAGCATTGGCGCAGGAATATATGAAGACCGTTGCAACAGTGGTTGCGGATGCATTAAATGTTAGGCAAGAGCCAAATACAGATTGCACAATTTTAAAATTGGTATATAACGGTGCGACATTAGACGTTGTAAATGACCAGGAAGGGGTACAGACAGTTGAAGGCTGGGTTCCGATTGATATTGGAAGTGATGTAATCGCATATGTATCAGCAGATTACGTAGTAGCGGAAAAGGTGCTGGAGGAAGCAAAACCAATACAGGCAATTTCGGTTCAGTCAGCAAATGTAACGGTTAATACTATAAATGAAGCCTCATCTGCAAGTGTTGTATATGAGGAACCAGTAGTAATAGCTTCACAGGGTGATTTAGACATATTAGCAGCTATTATTGAATGCGAAGCAGGAGGAGAATCCTACGATGGAATGATCGGTGTTGGAGCTGTCGTTATGAACAGAGTAAATAGCGGATCATTTCCAAATAGCATAAGTGAGGTTGTTTATCAAAGCGGCCAGTTTTCACCAGTAGGCTCTGGATGGTTTCAACAAGTACTGGCTAGGGGTGCCAGAAGTGATTGTTACGCTGCAGCAAGAGATGTACTTAATGGTGCAAACACAATTGGTAGTTGTTTGTTTTTTAGTGCTGGTGCAGGTTATGGAGCGATTTCAATAGGGAATCAAAGCTTTTACTAAAAGCTAATCATAGGAATCCTCATTTTAAATTTATGACGTATTTTATAAGGGAAAAAGTGTAGACATGGGGTCTACACTTTTTTTTATAGGAAATTGTGTCCTATAAAGCAAAAACCCTCTGGGGGATGCGCACTCCGGCGTAAGAGGAAGATGATGCAAGCGACCGCCGGAGCGCAGGAATTTGGAAAACGAACGCTTTGTTCTGGAAGCAACTTTTTGTTTTTTGTGGTACACTTAAATATCTTGTGAGCTGATATTGTAATTTTAGCGAAAATATAGTAATATAATATAAAAAGAGAGGAAAGATAAACTTTTTTTAAACGATTTAAGTTAACCGGGCATAGATACATTATGTTTTTTTATATTTATGCACCGCATCTTGTGATAGATATGAAGAGATGCTTCATTGATATAACAAGGAAAGAGGGGATAGGTATGGATGCAGAATATTGGTTAATAGTGTTTATTGTACTTGTAGTCATTGAGCTGGCAACAATGAGTCTAACTACGATATGGTTTGCCGGTGGTTCATTAGTAGCTTTTGCTGCGTCATTGCTAGGCGCAGGACTTGGGGTCCAGTTAGTATTATTTTTTGTGTTATCCTTTGCAATATTGTTTCTTACAAGACCGTTGGCCGTGAAACATTTAAACCGGTCAAGGACAAAGACAAACGTGGATGCCATGGTTGGAAAAACTGGAATTGTTGTGGATGAAATTAATAACACACTTGCAACAGGAAGTGTGAGTATTCAGGGAATGGAATGGATGGCAAGAAGTGAAGATGATATAAAAAGTATTCCCAGGGATAAGGTGGTAGAGGTACTTAAAATCACGGGAGCTAAAGTTATTGTTAAAGAGAGGATAGAGGAAGCGTAAATGGAAGGACTTATTTTAATCTCAATATTAGTCATAGTAATATTATTAGTTTTAGTATCATGTATTAAAATTGTGCCACAGGCGCATGCTTTTGTAGTAGAACGTCTTGGAGGATATCAGGGGACATGGGGTGTGGGTCTTCACTTTAAGATACCTTTTATGGATAGAGTTGCAAAACGCGTGATCTTAAAGGAGCAGGTGGTTGATTTTGCACCACAGCCGGTTATCACGAAAGATAATGTAACAATGAGAATTGATACGGTAGTATTTTTCCAGATAACGGATCCTAAGTTATTTGCATATGGTGTTGAGAATCCAATCAATGCGATTGAGAATTTAACAGCAACTACCCTTAGAAATATTATTGGTGATTTGGAGCTTGACCAGACACTTACATCCAGAGAAACGATTAATACTAAGATGAGAGCTTCCCTAGATGTGGCAACTGACCCATGGGGAATTAAAGTGAATCGTGTGGAGCTTAAGAATATTATACCACCATCGGCAATTCAGGATGCGATGGAGAAACAGATGAAGGCCGAGCGCGAACGTCGTGAATCTATTCTTCGCGCAGAAGGCGAGAAGAAATCTACGGTTCTTGTTGCAGAAGGCAAAAAGGAATCTGTGATTCTGGATGCGGAAGCAGAGAAACAAGCAGCTATTCTTCGTGCAGAGGCACAAAAAGAGAGGATGATTCGCGAAGCAGAAGGTGAAGCATCTGCTATTCTTAAAGTGCAGCAGGCCGAAGCAGAAGGTCTTCGTTATTTAAAGGAGGCTGGTGCGGATGAAGCTGTTTTGAGATTGAAGAGTTTAGAAGCGTTTGCTAAGGCAGCGGATGGAAAAGCTACAAAGATTATTATTCCATCTGAGATTCAGGGAATGGCTGGTTTAGCCAAGTCTATAGTAGAGGTCGCTTTAGACTGATAATAAGTATTGGAACATTTGATATAATACAATATAAGGGGGAGATACTATGATGGCGTAAGTTCATTAAAGTGTTTCCCTCTAAATGTGATTCACGGGAGTATTTAGACACAATGAAAAAGGAGGGCGCATATGGTACCAATTATTGATTTGGAGAAGGAGTACGGTCTTGTTTTGGAAGGCGGAGGTGCGAAAGGGGCATATCAGATTGGGGCGTGGAAGGCGTTAAAAGAAGTGGGAGTTAAGATAAAAGGAGTTGCAGGAACATCCGTTGGGGCTTTGAATGGGGCACTTATTTGTATGGGGGATTATGAGAAGGCGGAGACGCTTTGGAAAGAAATTTCCTATTCTAAGATAATGGATGTGGATGATGTGAGGATGGGGCAGCTTTTTCAAGGGGACTTGAGTCTGAGGGAAGCTATGGGAGATTTTTTGAAGACCCTCGGAGATGGTGGTGCGGATATTACGCCTTTGAAGGAACTGATAGCGGAGAATATAGATGAGGCAGCAGTGAAAAGTTCAGGGATTGCATTTTTTGTGCTTACTTTTTCGGTATCGGAAATGAAAGAGCTGGATATTGATATTAAGGAAGTAGAGGATGGGCTGATGCAGGATATTCTTCTTGCAAGTGCTTATGTTTTTCCATTGTTTAAAAATGAGAAACTTCATGGAAAGAAGTATATAGATGGAGGAATTATTAATAATGTACCTTTGGGCTCTTTGGTGAAAAGGGGGTATAAAGATATTATTCAGATCCGTATTTTCGGAATTGGGAGAGAGCGTAAGGTTAAGCTGGAGGATGATGTGACGATTCTTGATATTTCGCCTCGGGTGAATTTGGGGAATATCATGGATTTTAATAGTAAGAAAAGTATTCGTAATATGAAAATAGGGTATTATGATGCGATGCGTACTATTTATGGTTTGCAGGGAAAAATTTATTATATTGAACAAAATGAGGAAGAGTGGTATTATTTAAATCAGTTGTTGTCAATCGCTAAAGAGGTAAAAGGACAGTTAATGGAATTGTATAAGTTAGACAAAAATCCGGATATGGCAGCCAGAAATTATCTGGAGGTTATTTTACCTGCTATTGCATCTGATTTGAAGTTGGGGAAAGAATGGACTTATAGTGAACTATATGTTACCATACTGGAAGCGACTGCAAAGATACTCCGTGTACAAAAATATAATATTTACACGGTACAAAAATTGTTAGAAGAAGTGAAAAAGAGAGTCGGAAGGCTTAAGGAAATGGAAGAGGTGCCGGCATTTGTGCTAATTATACTTAATCGTAATTGTGACTATTCCTGCGAACAATGAAAAAAGTGCAGGAATGCTTGCATTTTTGTACGGTTGGGGATTTGACTTTTCACAAAATAAGAGGAGCCTGTAAGCAACAGGCAGAAGGGGGTCGTTATGGATTTAAAGGGACGCAGTTTTTTGACATTAAAGGATTTCTCACCGGAGGAAATTGATTATTTATTGGATTTGGCAGCGGATTTGAAAGGCAAGAAGAAAAAAGGGATTTTGGGTACTAGTTTAAAAGGAAAAAATATTGCTTTGATTTTTGAAAAGCCTTCCACAAGAACAAGATGTGCTTTTACAGTGGGCTGTGTTGATGAAGGGGGGCATCCTGAGTATCTGGGTAAAGATGATATCCAACTGGGGTATAAAGAGAGTGTAGAAGATACAGCAAGAGTTCTTGGGCGTATGTTTGATGGTATAGAGTTTCGAGGATTTAAGCACGAGAATGTTGAAAAGTTAGCAAAATACAGCCAAGTCCCGGTATGGAACGGTCTGACGGATGACTATCATCCTACTCAGATATTGGCTGATTTTCTTACAATGAAAGAACAGTTTGGTCATTTGAAAGGTTTGCATTTTGTATATCTTGGAGATGGAAGAAATAACATGGCAAACAGTCTGATGATAGGCAGTGCCAAAATGGATATTGATTTTACTATTATTGCTCCAAAAGAATTATGGCCGGCGCAGGAATTGGTGGATTTGTGTAAAGAATATGCAAAATCCAACGGTTCGAAGATTGTGTTAACAGAGTCTGCGGATGGGGTGTCAGGTGCTGATGTATTGTATACAGATGTCTGGACCTCCATGGGAGAAGAAGAGAAGGCGGCCCAGAGAATTGCCTTACTGTCCCCATATCAAGTTAATATGGAACTTATGAATAAAACGGGTAAAGACTCTACTATTTTTATGCATTGTCTTCCTGCTGTAAAAGGCAAAGAAGTAACTGAAGAAGTATTTGAGTCAGAAAAATCTGTGGTATTTGATGAGGCTGAAAACAGAATGCATACAATTAAAGCGGTTATGGTGGCTACGCTTGGAGAAATGTAGATGTTTGATATTAAGAGAGAAAAAACAGATATAAAAAGTTTTCGCTTTAATGTTATCGATGTTATTATAAGTTTTGTTATTATAACCTTGGTGATTTATGTATTTTATGATTATGGTAATAAGCTGCACTTTTTCCCGGTTATCCTGGGATTGGGCGGCATTGAAAATGCTTTTTTGGGACTCAGGTTTTTTCGGAATGGGCACTGGCTTGTTGGAGGGATTTTCTTAACGGCGAGCTTGTCTATTCTGTTTTTGGCGGCCGTGTTGGCGGTGAACATTTTTTTGTAAGTCGAACGGAGGGTAAAAGCCCAAGAGAACTTGTTAAGAAGCGGGGGGCTTACTCGGAGGTTAAACAGTTCTGATGAGGAGAAACTGGAAAATCATATTTAATAGAAGGGAGAAAGGCAATTCCTCTCATAACTAAAGTTACGAGTATCTTTGCCAAAAAGAGTAATGAAGACAGAGATTTTGCGTGTGTTACGTAATTCGATGGATTATGTTTCGGGGCAGGAGTTGTGTAATGGGCTTTCGGTTTCGCGGACGGCAGTTTGGAAGGTTATGAATCAGTTGAAGGATGAGGGATATGTGATTGGTTCGGTGCAAAACAAAGGGTATAGGATAATTGCGTATCCGGATGTTATGACGGCTGATGAGATAATGTCAAGGCTGAAGGCGGAGACTTTTGTTGACAGGATTTTTAGCTTTGATGAGGTGGATTCTACAAATTTGAAGGCACGCTTTTTGGCCGAAGAAGGGGCGCCTCAGGGGACGGTTGTAATTGCGGATAAGCAGACGCATGGAAGAGGCAGGCGGGGAAGAAGCTGGGAGACAGCTGGTAAGACGTCTATTGCTATGAGTATTGTGCTGCGTCCGAATATTCTTCCCACGCATGCTGCTATGTTGACTTTGATTATGGGGATGAGTGTCGTGGAAGCCTGCAATCAGGTTTTACATGTGGAAGCACAAATTAAATGGCCCAATGATATTGTGCTGAATAAAAGAAAATTCTGCGGAATTTTAACGGAAATGAGTGCGGAGATTGATTATATCAATTATATTGTGGTGGGGACAGGTATTAATGTGAATATGGATTCATTTCCGGAAGAAATAGTGGATAAAGCTACGTCCTTAAAAATTGAAACGGGACAATCTGTTTTGCGGAGTGAATTGTCTGCTTCAGTACTAGAATGTTTTGAAGTGAATTACAAATCGTTTCTTGAAGTACAAGACTTGAGTTTTATGTTGGAAAAATATAATGAGTCGCTGGTGAATTTTGGAAAAAATGTCCGGGTTCTAGACCCAAATGGGGAGTACACCGGAACATCGATTGGTATAAATAATAGCGGAGAACTTATTGTAAAAAAAGAAGATGGTACCATTGAATTCGTATATTCAGGCGAAGTCTCTGTATGCGGTCTATATGGTTATGTCTAATCATAAAAACAAAAACAATCTTTATCCCCCCTGTAGCGAGAAAGGAGTATTTATGTACCAGGAGAATGTAACCCTTTGTGGGTCTAATGCTTATGAGAAAAAGTATTACTTGAATGAGGATTTTGCGGCACTGCCGGATTCCATCAAGGCTGAATTGAAGATTATGTGTGTGCTGTTTACTGAGGAAGTGGGGGGTGTTTTGAGCCTTGTATTTCAAGAAGACGGAAGCTTGTACTTTGGTGTGGAAGCAAAGGAATCGGATTATATGTTTGATGAAATAGGTAGTGCGCTGAAGATTAAACAGTTACAACGAGAGAAGGAAGAATTACTTTGTGCGGTTGAGTTGTTTTATAAGGTATTTTTCTTAGGTGATGATTTGACGGAGGAGGAGTAGTATGCTTCTTGTAATTGATGTTGGGAATACGAATTTGACTCTTGGTCTTTTTGATGAGGATAATTTAATAGGTACATTTAGAATGACTACCGGAGCTTCAAGGACTTCGGATGAATTTGGGATTTTTATTTGCGAAATGATTGAAAGGCAGGATGTGAAGGTAAGGGATGTGGATTCGGTGATTGTCGGTTCGGTAGTTCCCGATATTATGCATTCTCTTACTAATTCCTTGAAAAAGTATTTGAAGGTTGATCCTGTGATTGTTGGACCGGGAACAAAGACGGGAATTCAGATTGCTACTTATAATCCCAAAGAGGTGGGGGCTGATAGAATTGTGGATTTGGTTGCTGCCTATGAAATTTATGGAGGTCCAGCTATTGTAGTGGATTTTGGGACGGCAACTACTTATGATTTGATTACAGAGGATGGCGTTTTCTCGGTGGGGATTACAGCACCCGGAATTGGAATTTCTGCGAAAGCTTTATGGCAGGATGCGGCCAAATTACCCAAAATTGAGATTAAAAGGCCAAAATCTATATTGGCGAAAGAAACTATTTCAAGTATGCAAGCGGGTCTTGTGTATGGAACGATTGGCGAAGCGGAATATATTATTAAGAAAATAAAAGATGAATCGAAAATTCCGGGCATTAAAACCGTGGCTACAGGCGGTCTCGGGAAAATTATAGCAGAGGGTACAAATATGATTGATATCTATGATAATAAACTGACTCTGGAAGGATTACGGCTGATATATAATAAAAATAAATAGAATTATTTAAGCGTTTATCTTGGTGAGAGATTGAACTGGTTTGGACTCGCACTGGGCCAAAATTGTTAGTTCTCACCACTTATAAAAGTGGGGTCTTATTTTGAATTGAGATAAATGTCTGCCATATAAATATGGGGAGTTTTTATGAAGTTAAAAATAAGAGATGTAGAACTGGATAATAATTTGGTGTTGGCACCAATGGCTGGGGTTACTGACCTGCCTTTTCGTATTTTATGCAAAGAACAGGGTGCAGGGCTGCTTTGCATGGAGATGGTCAGTGCAAAGGCTATTCAGTACAATAATAAGAATACAAGCGCATTAATGGAAATATTGCCCATGGAAAGGCCGATTTCCCTTCAGTTATTTGGAGCTGATCCGCTTATCATCAGTGAAATGGCTAAAAGAATCGAGCATAGACCGTTTGATATTTTAGATATTAATATGGGGTGCCCGGTTCCGAAAGTAGTGAATAATCAGGAAGGTTCTGCGCTTATGAGAGATCCGGGAAGGGTAGCAGAAATTGTGTCTATGACGGTAAAGGCTATAAAAAAGCCAGTTAGCGTGAAGATTAGAAAAGGATTTAATGAGGAGAGTGTAAATGCGGTGGAGATTGCCAGGATAATCGAAGCAGCAGGCGCATCTGCAGTAGCAGTGCACGGAAGAACAAGGGAACAGTATTATTCTGGAAAAGCGGACTGGAATATCATTCGTCAGGTGAAGGAAGCTGTGTCTATACCGGTAATTGGGAATGGAGATATTGCGAGTCCTGTAGATGCCAAACGTATTATGGTGGAGACGGGATGTGACGGTATAATGATAGGTCGGGGTGCGCAGGGAAACCCTTGGCTGTTTCATCAGATTCATACGTATCTGGATACTGGGATGATTCCGGATAAACCAAGTCTTAAAGAAGTGAAAGAGATGATACTAAGACATGCGAAACTTCAGCTTATGTATAAAGGTGACTATATAGGTATTAGAGAAATGAGAAAGCATATCGCCTGGTATACCGCTGGATATCCGCATTCAGCCAGACTTAGACAGAAGACAAATGAAATAGAATCAATTTCTTCTCTGGAAGAACTGCTAAATGAATTCATGAATGAACCGGATGTTTGACGGATTGGGATGTTTAATGCTTTCAATTTGATACATTTTTTTTTGATTTTGTAATAGAGCATGTTCAGCACACATATACTTATCTATCAGTTAAAGGCAATGTGGAAGCTCCTTTCACAGTCTTGATAGAGAGCCGCCAGAAGGTCGGCAAAATGTCTATTGGCGTAGACAGGGAAGTTGGTGGGCGTATGGACGAAAATATTAATTTTTGTATATTAGAAACAGCAGGTAAAGATGCTGCAATGGATTTCCCCAGAAGACTAAAATGTATTCCAAAAAAATGGCGTGCAAAAGCAGAAACAGATTATGTAAGAAATGAACTGCCAGTGACAAAAGAAGTTGTTACATATTTTGGTGTAAATGGGATAAAAATTATACTTCCTTATACCTTTTACCAACTTCAGGATTTTGAAGTCCAGGAAATAAAGGAAATTTTTGAATGTATAATTAGAAGAGAAGGAGTACAAAATATTGTTGCCAATGAAAGATTGCTGCCATATATTCAAGTGGATAAAGTAGCAGATGGAAATTTGATTCCGTTGCTTTTTACGAATGAAATAATAGAATGGATTCGAAATAAACATGAGATATCCGAGAAAGAGCAGCATATAGTTATCATGGATTCAGGCGGGTTTGCCCCTGGTTTTGTATTAAGTCATTTTGAAGACACTTTAAATCACTTAACAATAATTACAAAAAGGGAACAGTATTTTGAAGAATATGTAGAATATATGTATGAACAGACAGGTCTGCTGGTTTCAGTGGTTTCTGATGCGGTACAGATAAAGGTGGAGGGAAATATTGTTCTGGATTTGTGTGAAATAGAACGTGGTGAATACCGATATTATCCTAATAACAGTATAGTAATACAATTTTTTTATGATAAAGAGAAAACAAAAAAAATTATAGTAGAAAGAAAAGACTTAAAATACTACAATAAAATCTATCTGCACAACGATGATGAACTAGTCGACAATAAATTATTTCAAGCGGTCTTATGCGGAAGTAATATGAATATGGATCCTGTCAAACTAGAAAATATTTATCAATATGTTAAAAAGCAACGATTTTATATTAGTGGCTTAGGAGTGAAAGTCTAAAGGTTACTATCAAAACACTTACCGATATCTTTCCATCTTCGGTGTTTCCGTCATTCGGTGGAGGAACCACTCCACATCATTGTTCCGCCTTAAATATCCATAGGGTTGCGAATAGTAACGTCTAAAGTCTAAAGAAGTCTAAAGAATGCCGGTATCTTCTTGACAACGGCATGTCTTTACGTTATAATACTAAAATTGTTAAAAAGAATTTAAAGGTAATAATTATATATATGAGGAAGGGTGTAGAATAGGATGGAAAAGAAGAACTTACTAACATATGCGGGGCTTAAGAAATTAGAGAATGAGATTCATGATCTGAAGGTAGTAAAGAGAAAAGAAGTAGCAGTAAAGATAAAAGAAGCAAGGGAACAGGGGG
>Ga0153997_1000061_pt1 | contig 32984 bp, 32 predicted proteins | sample TSNC081MetaG_FD_104750 | JGI IMG/M metagenome (GOLD analysis project Ga0153997, IMG submission 104750) | Attine ant fungus gardens microbial communities from North Carolina, USA - TSNC081 MetaG | ecosystem: Host-associated > Fungi > Mycelium > Unclassified | place: USA: North Carolina, Lumber...
GGCAAATTGAATATGCATGGGCAAAAACATGGCGAATTATAAACTAGTAACTCCAGAGGGCACTAAGGACTATTTATTTAACGAAGTAACACTGAGGAATAAAATTACAGATAAATTCAGAAATCTATTCTATAATCATTCCTATCATGAAGTTATTACCCCTGGTTTAGAATACCTGGATGTATTTCTGGCAAAGGGACATGGACTTCCAATAGAAGATTTATACAAACTTGTAGACAATCATGGACGATTAATGGTATTAAGACCAGATTCGACTACCCCAATTGCCAGATTATGTGCAACCAGATTAAAAGAAGAAGAGCTGCCGCTTAGACTTTTCTATAACCAAAGCGTCTATTCCTTAACTGAGCAAAACAGAGGACATAGCAACGAGGTAAGGCAGGCAGGTATTGAACTTATTGGTGATGGCTCAAAAAGAGCTGATTTGGAAGTATTATACTTGGCAATTCAGGCGTTAGAAGAATTGGCGCCGTGCAAATTTAGAATAGAAATAGGTCACATTGGCATATATAATAGCTTAATAGAGCAGTTAAATCTTGATGAGGAAACACAGGAAGAAATCCGCAGTTGTATTGAAAGCAAAAACTATCCTGCTTTAAATGAACGCCTGGATAAATTAGAGTACAGCCCTGGGATTGAAGTTATAAAACGACTGCCAGGATTATTTGGGGAAGAAGTCTTTGATGAGGCACTTGACCTTATCAAAGATGAAAAAACATTAGATATTATTGAATACCTGAAAAAGATATATGTTAGTCTGAAGCAATTAAATACAGTGGGTACGATAACAGTAGATTTTGGGATTGTGAATAAAAAGGATTATTATACAGGTATTGTGTTTAAAGGATATCTGGAGGATTTTGCTGGAGAAGATGTATTATCCGGCGGAAGATATGATAACCTGCTAGGTTATTTTGGTAAAGAAGCCGAAGCAGTTGGATTTTCTATAAATATTGATGTAGCGACCAGAGTTCTTCTTGACAGAAATAGAAAAAAAAACGGAGCCGACATACTTCTTTTGCCAAAGAAGGGATATGAAATAGAAGCCTTTCACCATATGAAAGAATTAGCGGGCAAATATGTGGTAGAACAATCTTTAAATAAAACGATAGAGAAATCACTCGCATATGCGAAAGAAAGAGGTATTCCATTTTTGGAAATTGTGGGCAGTGAAATTGAAAGAATGGAAGTGACGAAACAGTCATGAATGAAGGGGGAAGGGAAGGTATAGAAATGCGGCAGATAAGAATAGCGTTAACAAAAGGAAGACTGGAAAAAGATACGGTCAAGCTTTTTGAATCAATGGGGTTTGAATGCGGGAGTTTGAAAAATAAAGGGCGAAAACTAATTCTGCCAATCGATAATAAGCCATTCGAAGTAGTATTGGCAAAGGCAGCCGACGTTATCACATATATCGAACATGGCGTATGTGATATTGGCATTGTTGGAAAAGATACCATAATGGAGTATCAGGGAACCTTTTTCGAAATGCTGGATTTGGGATTTGGTAAATGTAAATTTGCGCTGGCTACAAAAGTAGGCATAGACTTTTATTCCGGTTATAATGAAAAGTCCATAGCTACAAAATATCCGAATGTGACACGTGCATTTTTTAAATCAAAGGGGATGGATGTCAGAATTGTTAAAATAGAAGGTTCTGTCGAACTTGCGCCACTTTTGGAATTATCGGATGGAATCGTGGATATAGTGGAAACAGGTGTTACTTTAAAAGAAAATGGGCTATTTGTAATAGAAGAGATAGCTGACATTTCAGCGCGACTTATAGTAAATACTATTAGCATGAAATTATATAAAAAGGAAATCGAGGCACTTTTAGCGGAAATCGAGACGGTACCTAAGGAATAGTGGTTGCGGCAGGTATAATCGTTATGTGTAAGTCATTGCACGAAGGAATAAAAGAAAAGGAGAGCGAAAAATGTTAAATATTATTAAAGTGAACGGAAAAGATGAAGTAGAATATATCAGTAAATTGAAAGCTAGATCTTCCGAAGTAAACGCAGATGTTACAGCAAGTGTGGCTCATATTATTGCAGATGTAAAAGCAAATAAAGACAAGGCAGTTAAGGAATATACGCTGAAATTTGATGGGAATTTACCGCAAAGAATTGAAGTACCAAAATTAGACATTAGAAAAGCGTTGGAAGAAGCGGATAAAGATTATGTGGAAGCGATAAAAAATGCAATTCAGAATATTACAGATTTTCACAGCCGTCAAAAACAGCAAAGCTATATTGACACACAGTCAAATGGTGTAATTCTTGGACAAAGAATTCGTGGTTTATCTAGAGTAGGGCTCTATGTTCCGGGAGGAACAGCAGCATATCCATCTTCAGTACTAATGAATGCTATACCTGCGCGAATTGCAGGTGTAAAAGAAATCATTATGGTGACACCTCCTTTAAAAGATGGGACAGCAAATAAAGATATATTAATTGCAGCAGCTTTATGTAATGTAGACCGTGTTTTCTTACTGGGAGGGGCACAGGCAATAGCCGCATTGGCATATGGCACGGAAACAATTCCAAAAGTAGATAAAATTGTTGGACCGGGTAACATTTATGTTGCAACTGCAAAACAATTATTGTTTGGAATCGTGGACATTGATATGATAGCAGGGCCAAGTGAAATTTTGGTTATCGCAGATGAAACGGCTAACCCTGATTTTCTGGCAGCAGATTTAATGAGTCAGGCAGAACACGATGTTTTGGCTTCCGCTATTTTAATCACAACATCTCAGAAGTTGGCGGAAGAAATCGCCATATGTATGGAAGAACAGATAAAAACATTAGAGAGAGCTAATATTATAAGAACTTCTCTTGATAATTATGGTGCCGCATTTGTTTGTGATTGTATTGACACGGCAGTGCAGATGGCAAATGATTTTGCACCGGAGCATTTGGAAGTTGCTTTGCCGGAACCATTGCAGTATCTGGGACGCTTGGATAACGCAGGCTCCATTTTCCTTGGACACTATTCTCCAGAGCCACTGGGTGACTATTATGCGGGACCAAATCACGTGCTGCCAACAAGTGGAACGGCACGATTCTTTTCTCCCTTATCGGTAGATACATTTGTGAAAAAATCTGGATTTATCTATTATTCAGAGAAAGCATTAAAAGAAGCACAGGGCGATATTGTATGTCTTGCAAAGCGTGAGGGATTGACTGCGCATGCCAATGCGATTACAGTTAGGTTTAAGAGTGTTTCGTCAGATCGGTAACTCATGAATGGAGGAATAAGAATTGGGATATAAATTAAATAAAAGAATAGAAGAATTGATACCTTATGAACCGATTACAGGAGAATATAAGATTCGTCTTGATGCGAATGAATCTTATATTCCACTAAACCCAATATATTTGGAAAAAGCCTTTGAAAAGATACGGAATTATCCACTTAATCGTTATCCGGATCCTTATGCAGCAGAACTTTGCGAACAGGCTGGTAAACTGTATCATATTTCGCCATCTTTGATTACAGCAGGAAATGGCTCGGATGAATTAATTGCTCTTATTGTCAGTACATTATTTGAAAAAGAGCAGGAGATTGTTACTTTTGAGCAAGATTTTTCAATGTATCGGGTTTATGGAGATTTATATGGTGTGAAACAAAAAGTGTTACCTAAGAATGAAGATTTAACTATAGATGTGGAGGGTACGATTTCCTATATAAATAAAAATAAGACCAGTGGCTTGATCTTTTCAAATCCTTGTAATCCAACTTCTCTTTGCGAAAGTAAGGAAAATGTTTTGAAAATAGTATCATCGGTGGATGCCATAGTGATTTTGGACGAGGCATATATGGATTTTGCAGACCAGTCAATTATTGATAAAGTCTGGGATTATGATAATCTTATAATTTTAAAAACTTGTTCAAAAGCAGTTGGAATGGCAGGGGTTCGTTTAGGCTTTGCGCTAGCAAATAAAGTTCTTACAAAAGCATTAAGGGCAGTGAAGGCTCCATATAATGTAAATTCTATTTCACAATGTATTGGAGCTGCTTTGTTAGAAGATAAGGAATATTTAGCGGAGTGTAGTAAGGAATTAACTGCTGCGAACAGAGAATTTTATCATTCCATAGTAGCGTTGAATAACAAGTATCAACTTTTTGAGATTGTATTTGATACGAGAACTAATTTTTTATATGCAAAGTCATCGAAAGCGAAATTGATCTATGATAAATTGTTAAACGCCTCTATTGCGATACGACATTTGAATGGATATTTACGTATGACAGTAGGCAACGCAAGTGAAACTAAGACACTATTACATGGGTTAGAAGAAATTGGAAAGGAAATGGGGGCGGTAAAGTGAGAGAAGCAATCATAGAACGTAAGACTAATGAAACGGATATTAAAATTGGCATTCATTTGGACGATAATCGGTCAAATTGCCGGATTGATACGGGAATAGGATTTTTTGATCATATGCTGACAACATTATCCGTCCATTCAGGCATTTACTTTGATGTAGATTGTAGTGGCGATTTATGTGTGGATTGCCATCATACTATAGAAGACGTGGGGATTGTACTGGGGCAGGTGTTTGCGAATGCATTAGATGATAAAATGGGGATCGCCCGCTATGGAAGTGCATATATTCCTATGGACGAGGCGCTGGCATTTGCTGCAATTGATTTTAGTGGAAGACCATATTTGGTATTTGAAGGAGAGTTTACCGCAGATAAAATTGGTGATATGGATACGCAGATGGTGGAAGAATTCTTTCGCGCATTTTCTGTTTGGGCAGGTGTGACTTTACATGTGCGGATTCTATATGGAAAGAATGATCACCATAAAGCAGAAGCCGCATTTAAGGCATTGGCACATGCGATAAAAATTGCAATTAAACCATTAGAAGATCAATCTAGTCTAACTACCAAAGGAGTGATTTAGCATGATAGCAATTATTGATTATGGAGCAGGTAATCTTTTTTCAGCTAAAAATGCGTTGGATTATCTGCATATTGAAAATATGATTACGAAGGATAAATCGGTAATTGAACAGGCAGATAGGCTTATTTTACCAGGTGTTGGAGCGTTTCGGGCAGCGATGGAGATGCTGCGGGAAAGTGACTTAGTCGACATTATTAAAGAGCAGGCAAAGATCAAACCCTTGCTTGGCATTTGTTTAGGTATGCAGCTTTTATTTGATGAAAGCTATGAATTTGAACAAACAAAAGGGCTGGGCTTGGTTCCGGGTAAAGTGGATAGGATTGTGACGGATTTTAAGATACCGCATATGGGATATAATGAGTTGGAATTGAATGTGAAGACTCCGCTGCTTACTGGAATTTCTAACGGTGACTGGGTGTATTTTGTACATTCATATATGGCATATGTGGATTCGGCTTTCGTAGGTGCATATTGCGATTATGATGGTAAGATTCCGGCATTTGTACAGGATGGGAAATATGTTTTTGGTGCACAGTTTCATCCGGAAAAAAGCGGGAAGACGGGACTTCAGATATTGGAGAATTTTAGCAGCTATTCAGCCTCCAATGAACTTGAGTCATTTTACGAAGAAAAATGTAATTCATGAATCACCAAATTTTGAGAATGAAGGTCTTTTTGGGGTGCTCTTATGTTTTGCAAGTTGTGGTGAACAGCTGGACACTACACTAGTGTACTTTCCCAAGGATAAGCGAAAAGAAGAAAAAATACTTTGTAGTGTGCGATAAAGATATTACTTCATTACCTGTTTATACAGTACGGATTGTTTTTGAGGAAGGTATACCGGAGTCTGATAAAAATGATTAGTAATGACAGAGGAGATAAAAATATGATAATTTTTCCAGCAATAGATATTAGTGATGGAAAGTGCGTCCGTCTGACGCAGGGAGATTTTAAGACAACGATGCAGGTCGCAAATGATCCATTAGAAACAGCCCTTTCATTTCAGAAGGCTGGAGCCGAGTGGTTACACATGGTAGATTTGGATGGCGCAAAAAATGCCACACAGCCTAACAGTAAAATATTTGTGAATCTGGCCAAATCAACTAAATTAAAAATAGAACTGGGCGGTGGAATCAGAGATTTTCAGACTGCGGTAAACTACCTTGAAAATGGAATTGCAAGAGTCATAATAGGCTCAGCAGCACTCAAAAACCCACAGCTTGTGAAAGAACTGGTAAAAGAATATTCCGATAGAATTGCGGTAGGGATTGATGCTAAGCATAAAATGGTACAAACAGAAGGTTGGCTGGACAGCAGCAATGTGAATTATTTAGATCTGGCAAGGGAAATGGAAAGTATAGGGATTTCCTATGTTATTTATACCGATATTTCAAAGGATGGAACGTTAAAAGGACCTAATTTAGAGGAACTGGAAGCTATCAATAATGCTGTGAAAACCAATATTATTGCTTCTGGCGGAATTCGTAATATAGAAGATATTAAAGTGTTAAAGAAGCTAGGCTTATATGGAGCCATTTGTGGAAAATCTATTTATAAGAGGACATTAAACTTAGAAGATGCAATAGCCGTTGGTAACGTGTGAAAATCCAGCTTTGCTGGATTTGAAAAACATGAATGCAAGCGAAGCAAGAACTTTCGCACTACGTATTCTAAAGGCATCGCAAGCAGGCTTGCGATATACAAGGGGAAAGGAGTAGATATGTTATCGAAAAGAATAATTCCTTGTTTGGATGTAAAAGATGGAAGAGTAGTAAAGGGGATTCATTTTGTTGAATTAAAAGATGTTGGGGATCCGGTAGAGTGCGCAAAGAATTATAATAACCAAGGGGCAGACGAAATTGTATTTCTGGATATTACTGCGACACATGAGAACAGAGATACAATGGCAGACGTAGTTTTGGCTACGGCAAAAGAAGTTTTTGTACCTCTTACAGTGGGCGGAGGAATCCGAACCATAGAAGATTTTAAAAAGCTGCTGCGTGCAGGTGCAGACAAAATATCTGTTAATTCGGCGGCAGTTAAGAATCCCGCACTTATAAGTGAAGCGTCAGATAAATTTGGAAGCCAATGCGTAGTTGTGGCCATTGATTCCAAACGCATAGATGGAACATTTCATGTAGTGATTCAAGGTGGCAGGATTGATACGGGTTTGGATGCCATAAGTTGGGCAAAAGAAGTCGAAGCGCTCGGTGCCGGAGAAATACTGCTGACATCCATGGATACAGACGGAACGAAACAAGGATTTGATATAGAATTACTAAATGCAATTGGTGAAGCAGTGAATATTCCGATTATAGCTTCCGGAGGGTGTGGAACATTAGAGCATTTTTCAGAGGTGTTTGAGCAGTCCAATGCGGATGCAGCTTTGGCAGCTTCTCTATTTCATTATGGAGAACGGACAATTGATACGGTGAAGAAACATTTAGAAGAACATAACATACCTGTAAGAAGGGTATAAGGAGGCTGTACAAAGGATGGACGTAAAGAAATTTTTTTTAAAATCAGAATTAATTCCTGCGGTTATTGTGGAAGATACTACCGACGAAGTGCTAATGCTTGCTTATATGAATGAAGAAAGCTTTCAGAAGACGTTGGAAACCGGATACACTTGGTTTTATTCAAGATCCAGGCAGGAGCTTTGGAATAAAGGGGCAACAAGCGGGCACCTTCAGGAAGTGGTTTCTATGTTTGGCGACTGTGATGATGACTCATTGTTGGTACGGGTGATACAGATTGGGACAGCTTGCCATACTGGAAATAAAACTTGCTTTTTTAATCAGATAAAGTAGGAAATAGAAAAAGTGTCTAAATGAAATTTGAGGTAATTTTGAAAGAAGAGTGAATTTCATATAAGCATTTTAACTTTAGATATGCGTTTATCTTGAAAGGAGAAACAATGGACAATCAAAACGTAATGGATGAATTATACAGTGTTGTAAAAATGAGAAAAGAAAAACCACAGGAAGGTTCTTATACAAGCTATTTATTTGAACAGGGGTTGGATAAAATTCTAAAAAAATGTGGTGAGGAAAATGCAGAAATGATTGTTGCTGCAAAAAATCATGATACCGAAGAAACCGCCAATGAAATGTGTGATTTAATCTTTCATATAGTGGTGCTCATGGTGGAGTCAGGAACGTCTTTGGAAAAAGTTATGGGTATATTAGATCAGAGAGGTAAAAAAATTGGAAACCTGAAAACATTTCATCAGGTGAATAAAGAAAGTTAATATGAATATTCTTTTCCAGTGGATAAGCGCAGGTGCCGTTGAGGAACAATTTGTACCGTATATTGTACAGCAGGGAATAGGAGAAAAATATGTGTAAATTTATACGGCGGTTTTGAAAAACCGCCGTTCTATACTAATATACGTCCACCTCTATGCCTTATTTCCCGAATATTTCTCCTCGCAGTATTTACACCGGTAAATTTCCTTTTTCTCATCTGTCAGAGTGAAAATCTGATCCAATTCCTGTTCAATAGAAGTGATGCAACGAGGATTTTTACATGCAATCACATTTTTTATTTCCTTTGGAAGACTCAATGTTTTCTTTTCTACAATCATGTCATCCTTTATAATATTAATGGTAATAGTATGATCGATAAATCCCAATATATCAAGGTTTAGCAAATCAATAGAACATTCCACTTTAATAATATCCTTCTTACCCATCTTATTGCTTCTCGCATTTTTAATAATTGCAACGCAGCAATCTAATTTATCTAATTTTAAATATTTATAAATTGACATGCTTTTTCCAGCTTCGATATGATCTAATACAAAGCCTTCACTAATTCCACCGATATTTAACATACTGTTACCTCCAAAAGCGTGAGAATCAAAGCCATTCGCACATAAACACCATATTGCACCTGTTTAAAATAAGCGGCACGTGGATCGTTATCCACTTCCACAGAAATTTCATTCACTCTGGGAAGGGGATGCAAGACTAACATATCAGGTTTTGCGAGTGTCATCTTCTGCTTGTCCAGTATGTAAAAATCTTTCATTCTTACATAATCTTCTTCATTAAAAAAACGCTCTTTCTGTACTCTTGTCATATACAATAGATCCAGTTCAGACATAGTATCTTCCAGACGCTCTACTTCCTTGTATTCTGTATTCGTGCTGTCTAACACATCTTCACGGATATAATCAGGAAGGCGTAATTCTTCAGGGGAAATAAGAACGAATTTGATCTTTGGATAACGGACTAGGGCATGAATTAAAGAATGTACGGTTCTTCCAAATTTCAAATCACCGCATAAGCCAATGGTTAAATTATCTAACTGGCCCTTTAAAGAACGAATCGTTAATAAATCAGTTAAGGTTTGCGTTGGGTGTTGATGTCCGCCATCCCCTGCATTAATTACCGGTATAGAAGATTTTAGAGAGGCTACCATCGGGGCACCTTCTTTTGGATGACGCATAGCACATATGTCGGCATAACAGGAAATCATACGAATCGTATCGGAAACACTTTCACCTTTTGCGGCTGAGCTGGAATCAGCAGAGGAAAATCCTAACACGTTTCCACCTAAGTTCATCATAGCGGATTCAAAACTAAGTCTTGTACGTGTACTGGGTTCATAAAATAAAGTAGCTAACTTTTTACCTCTGCAAGCAGCTTCGTATTTTGTTGGATTTTTTTCAATGTCATTGGCCAAATGTAAAATCCAATCCAATTCTGCTACTGAAAAATCCAAGGGACTCATTAAATGTCTCATATAAACTCCCATCTGTCCGTTTTGACGGACGCTCAAGTCAATGTGGCTCTTTTACTTTATTCCAGCGCCTGGCGATTGCCGCAAGGGTCAAATGCCCGGAGCTTGTTGCTGTGCGGTTAGGTATTTGACTTTCTTAAATATAATATAACAATTTTGATACAATTTCAACTATTTTTAATGCTTATGTATAAAAAGTACTATAAATAGCAAGTTACTATTTGTAATACTTTTTACTCTTTTTTTAATACTTTTTCAAAAAGAAGACCAGTAAAAAACCAGACAGGAATAAAATCCAGACGAATGACGCCATTTATATTAAGTTTTGCCTTACTATAGTCCCATGGACAGCAATCATGCTTTTTTAGTAAAGAACCTGTTATATATTCAACCGCTAAAATGCAAAAACTATAAAGCCCTCCTCGTACAAACATATTTTTGTTCTTTAAAAATTTTGATATTGGTGAAAGAAAAGCGGCCATTCCATAAATGGGAAACATCCAAACAGAAGAATGTCCTTCAAGCTTCATTTCACGACGTCTGAAAGAATCTAAACTGGTCCAAAAAATTTCCAAACACCATCCAATAATACCACATGTAATAAATTTATTTTTCATGAGACTAGTATTTGTAAAATGTCGAAATGTATACGCATTTGTTACCGGATTTGACATGTAAGTATTGACAGAAATGGAATCATGTTTTACTCTGAAAGAGTTGAAATAATAAATAAACATAGGAAAAGAAAAAATGGAAACAATATTTAGAGCAGCAAAGGTATCTGACATAGATGAGATGGAAATAAAAGCCTGGCGCATTAGAAAAAATATTAAATCACGTTATTTTCTAATGTATTTTTAACAGCTTATCATTGAAAAGAAGCGTATTCTATACTATAATTAATCAATCAGTTTATGAGAGGTAAAATACGAGGGCAATACAAGTGAGCTTTTAGTATGTATTGGTGTAAAAATGAATTATAAGGAAGCGAGACTCTATTTAAAAGAGATAACCGCATATGGCAGTATTTTAGGGTTAACAAGTATCCGTACGTTATTAGAACACCTTGGCAACCCTCAGGATGATTTGAAATTTATCCATATTGCCGGTACAAATGGGAAAGGTTCTGTACTTGCATTTATATCCACAGTACTAAAAGAGGCAGGATTTAAAGTTGGAAGATATATTTCTCCTACTCTATATGCATATGAAGAAAGAATTCAGATTAATGGAACATATATATCAAAAGAAAAGCTGGCGAAGCATACAACTATAATAAAGGATGCGGTTGAGCGTATGGTAAAAGAGGGATCTTCTCATCCCACTGCATTTGAGGTGGAAACAGCACTTAGCTTTTTGTATTACAAAGAAGAAATGTGTGATATAGTAGTTTTAGAAACAGGATTGGGAGGCGAGCTAGATGCTACCAATGTAATCAGGCATCCTGTACTTGCAATTCTAACGTCCATAAGCATGGACCATATGGGATTTTTAGGTAATACACTCAGTGAGATAGCGAAGGTAAAAGCGGGGATTATAAAACAGGATTCTGTTGTAGTAAGTTACGAACATTGTCAGGAGGCAATGAAAGAAATAGAGGATAAATGTCTAAGTACAAACAGCAAGTTAATAATTTCTCTGAAAGAAGAGATAGCTGATGTAATGTATGGACTTGATAGACAGCTATTTTCATATAAAAATATGCATAATATCGAGATATCATTGGGTGGTAAATACCAGATACAAAATGCAGCTCTGGCTTTGGAAGCAATCATGGCACTTGGGGAGTTAGGATATGAAATATCGGATAATGCTTTAAGAGCAGGATTTAGAAATACAAAATGGATTGGAAGATTTACAGTTATTGCAAACTCACCTTTATTTATAGTCGATGGTGCACATAATATAGATGGAGCGCTTAAATTAAAGGAATCTATAGAATTATATTTTCAAGACAAGACCATACGTTTTATTATGGGTGTATTTAAAGATAAGGAATATGAAAAGATTGCTGAAATCACAAGCCCGCTGGCTGTGGATATTGTAGCAATACAAACACCGGATAATCTGCGGGCATTGGAGGCTACCAGGCTTTTAAGAGTTATCAGCAGGTACAACCCTAATGTGTCAAGTGCGGTCAGTATACAGCAGGCCGTAACAGATGTGATGAAAAAAGCAAATGAAAAAGATGTGATTATAGCATTTGGATCTCTGTCATTTTTAGGAGACATCCTGCACTTTTTTCATTGCCCGCAGGAATAAATTGAGGAGAGAAGAGCACTATGGATCAGGATAAAATAAAAGCAGGCGTCAAATTAATTTTAGAGGGAATCGGAGAATGTCCCTCCAGAGAAGGTCTGAGAGAGACACCGGATAGAGTTTACAAAATGTGCCAGGAAATATATGGAGGACTGGAGGAAAATGCCTGTGAATATTTAAGCAAAACCTTCCATGTAACAAATAATGAGATGATAATAGAAAAGGATATTCTGTATTACTCCACCTGTGAACATCATCTGCTTCCATTTTACGGAAAGGCGCATATTGCATACGTACCAGACAAAGAGGTTGTGGGTCTTAGCAAATTAGCCAGAACGGTAGAGGTATTTGCAAAACGTCCACAAATTCAGGAGCGGATGACGGCACAGATTGCAGATGCAATTATGGAATATATGGGACCTCAGGGAGTTATGGTTATGGTGGAAGCTGAGCATATGTGTATGACCATGCGAGGTGTCAAAAAGCCTGGAAGTAAGACGGTTACGACAATTGCAAGAGGTGTATTTGAGCAGAATATTGACTTGAAAAATACCTTTTTTCAAATAATAAAATAAAGCAGGGCTGAATGTATGGATAGAGTAAATGCAATATTGAATCATCCTCTTTATTGGGAATGTCTGACGAAGATAGAAGAGTTAGAGTGGGATAGAATATTTTGCAGGCACAATATGGAACATTTTCTGGATGTGGCAAGGCTTGCATATATTTTCAGCTTAGAGAAAAGGCTGTCCTTGGAAAAAGAAGTAATATATAGTGCGGCCTTGTTACATGATATAGGCAGACATGAGCAATATCAGCATGGAGTACCTCATGAAAAAGCAAGTACTGATATTGCTGAACTTATTTTAAGAGAATGCAAGTTCAGTGAGAGCGAGAGGGATCTAATAGAAGAGGCGATTTCTGCTCATCGAGGGCATGAAGTACAAAAAAGCTCAGTGAAAAAAGAAGTGAATGCGGGAGAAGAAAATCTGGTTATGGATTTTTCATACATTCTCCGTAAAGCCGATAAAATGTCGAGAATGTGTTTTGCCTGTAAGGCAAAAAGCGATTGTAATTGGCGGGCAGAAAAGAAAAACATAAGTATTCTATATTAAATGTAATGGGGGTTAACAATGCGGATAGGAAATACCACTTTTGATACCAAAAGCCACACCTACATCATGGGAATTCTAAATGTAACCCCGGACTCATTTTCCGATGGGGGAAAATGGAATGACCGGGATAAAGCGTTAAAACATGTAGAGGAGATGATAAATGAGGGAGCAGCCATTATTGATGTGGGCGGAGAGTCTACAAGACCGGGCTATACATTAATAACCGAGGAAGAAGAAATATCTCGAATCCGGCCGGTTATAAAGTCAATCAAAGAAAATTTTGATATCCCAGTATCCATTGACACTTATAAAAGTGGTGTGGCTGCTGAGGCAATAAAGACTGGAGCTGATTTAATCAATGACATCTGGGGACTGCAGTATGACGCTAACATAGCGGGAGTAATAGCAGACAATAATGCCTGCTGTTGTTGCATGCATAATAGAAAAGATAAAAGTCAGTATGGCAAGCATTCCAGAGATAAGAGGGGAGAGCTTTATGATAATTTCCTTCAGGATTATTTTGCGGATTTAGCTAATATTGTCCACTTGGCCAAAGAAGCAGGCATTCAGGATGATAAAATTATACTGGATCCGGGCATAGGGTTTGCAAAATCCTATGAAAATAACTTAGAGGCAGTGAATACGCTGGAACAGTTACACCAATTTGGTTATCCCATTCTTCTGGGAACCTCCAGAAAATCCTTCCTTGGCCTGGCGTTAGACCTTCCTGTGAACGAAAGGGTGGAGGGGACAGTAGCAACCACAGTAATGGGAGTGATGAAAGGCTGTAGTTTTGTACGTGTTCATGACATTAAAGAAAATTACAGAGCAATAAAAATGACAGAAGCCATTCTTGGCAGATAAGGAAAGTTGAGCAGTATCGTTAGCAAACTTGCGGTATTCAGAGGCATAAAAATGGATGAGATTATCATAAAAAATTTGGAAGTTTTTTGTAACCATGGTATATATCCGGAGGAGAATAAGCTGGGGCAAAAATTTATTATTTCGGTAACTCTATATACGGATACGCGGGAGGCAGGCTTAACAGATAATTTGGAAGCTTCCATCCATTATGGCGATGTCAGCCATGAAATTACTACATTATTAAAGCAAAAAACATTTAAATTAATTGAATGTGCCGCAGAGGAATTAGCAAGCCATCTTTTGCATAGTGTAAAGCGTTTGCAGAAAATAGCAGTCGAGGTTAAAAAGCCATGGGCACCAATTGGGCTTCCGATAGAGTATGCTTCAGTTAAAATCACCAGACAGTGGCATACCGCATATATTGCATTGGGTTCCAATATGGGTGATAGGGAGAGTTACCTGGCAAAAGCTATAGAGCGGTTAAGGGAAGACAAAGACTGCAGGGTGGGATGTGTATCAAGCTTCATAGCAACGCCACCATATGGGGTCACAGATCAGGAGGAGTTTTTAAATGGCTGTCTAAAGCTATACACCTTGCTGTCACCTCTTGAGCTTTTGGACCGTCTACAGGCAATTGAAGCCTTGGCAGGCAGAAAACGAATCAAAAGATGGGGACCGCGGACGCTGGACTTAGATATCCTGTTTTATGATGATGATATCATCGGCAATGAACGATTATTCGTACCACATATAGAACTATCCCTGAGGGATTTTGTGCTGAAGCCCTTAGAAGAAATTGCGCCCAACAAATATCACCCTATATTGAAAAAAACAGTAACACAGTTAAGGAGAGAGCTGAATGGTTGATTTACGGAAACTAAGAGGGAGTATAGACGAAATAGACAAACAAATCGTAGACCTTTATGAAAAACGAATGGCAATATCAAAAGAAGTTGCTGAATTTAAAATAAGTGCTGGTAAACCGGTCTTCGATCCGGTAAGAGAACATCAGAAAATAGCAGCAGTAAAGGAACTATCTGACATAGAGCTAAATAAAAAAGGTGTGGAAGAACTATTCAGTCATATTATGGCAATAAGCCGCAAGCTCCAATACCAGCTTCTATCCGAAAACAATATAGATACTAATAGCGGTTTTAAACCAGTAGAAGAATTCAAATTTAAGGATGAAAAGGTAGTATTTCAGGGAGTGGAAGGTGCGTACAGCCATCTGGCTATGAAAACTTACTTTGGAGATAACGTAGACAATTTCCATGTAGATACCTTTAGAGATGTAATGGAGGCCATTTCAAAAGGCCAGGCCGATTTTGGTATACTCCCAATAGAAAATTCCACAGTGGGAAGTGTAAATGATAATTATGACCTTCTGATGGAATATGACAACTACATAATTGGTGAACAGATCATTAAAGCCGAGCATGTACTTTTAGGTACGAATGAAAGCACTCTGGATACGATAAAAAAAGTATACTCACATCCGCAAGGATTAATGCAGTGCAAAAAGTACTTAGAAGAGCATAGAGACTGGGAGCAGATACCAGTATTAAACACAGCCGTATCAGCGAAAAAAGTATCAGAAGAGAATGACATAACCCAGGCTAGTATCGCCAGCAGATTTGCAGCGGAATTTTTCGGAATCAAAGTAATAGAAGAAAGTGAGATCTGCAGCCAAACCAATTCAACTAGATTTATCATTATTACGAATAAAAAAATTTTCAAAAAAGATGCAAAGAAAATTAGCATCTGCTTTGAAGTGCCTCACATTAGTGGTTCTTTATTCAATATCCTGTCACACTTCAGCTATAATAACTTAAGTATGACGAAAATAGAATCAAGACCATTGGAGGGACGAAATTGGGAATACAGATTTTTTCTTGATTTTGAAGGGAATTTGCAAGATAGTGCAGTTCTTAATGCGCTGCGCGGGTTAGAGGCAGAGGCAATTAACATGAAAATATTGGGTAATTATTCCAGAGAGCAATGAAATAAATCGTCCATTATCAACAACAGTTATTGAATTATCTTCGGAAGTAACACAAGGCAGAGGGAGCAATAGATGACCAGAACAAATGAATTAATAGTTTACAAATATTTTGAACACGGAAAGATTTTAGAAGACATGGCATGGATAATAGAGCATTACGACAACGACAATTACAGTACGGAGGAGGTGAAATCCTTACTCTTTACATCCGTTCATAGTATAGTAGAACTTGGCGCTTCCTATGGTTTGGAAGGAAACCTATGGCATGCATATCTGACATTTCTGCTGGTAAACAATGAAAATAGTTTTAGCACAGCCTGCGAGGTAAAAGGCAAACCGGATGGGAGTATTAGTACATTAGTACTTCATGATTTTATGATAATGCAAGAATTATTTCAATATGATTTCGCTCCATTAGAGACATATCTAAAGGTAAACTGCATTACTATGATAAAAGATTACAAGCATGTCAGCGATTCCGGCAAGTTAATTAATAAAAGAATCAAGGACAGAATATGCAGTCTAAGTAAAAAACTAGGGAATACCGTAAATGTAGAAGAATTTGCCGATGACCTTATCAGTTTTTACAAAGAATTTGGAGTGGGAAAGCTAGGTCTTCATAAAGCGTTCCGGATAGAAGAACATGACGGAAAAGTAATAATTGTACCAATATACAAGATTGCTCACGTCCAGCTTGATGATCTGATTGGTTGTGAAATTCCCAAAAAGAAACTTATCGATAACACAAAAAGTTTCGTGGAGGGAAGAAAAGCCAATAACTGTCTCCTATTTGGAGACGCCGGCACGGGAAAGTCCTCAAGCATAAAAGCAATCCTAAATCAGTATTACGATCAGGGACTTAGAATCATAGAGATATACAAACACCAATTCCAGAACTTAAACCAGGTAATTGCGCAAATCAAAAATCGAAACTATAAATTCATTATATACATGGATGATTTATCCTTTGAAGATTATGAGATAGAATACAAATATCTAAAGGCAGTAATTGAAGGCGGACTAGAGAAAAAACCAGAGAATGTGCTAATTTATGCGACCTCGAACCGGCGTCATCTGATCCGGGAAAACTTCAGTGACAAAGAAGGCAGAAGAGACGAACTTCATGCATCCGATACCGTACAGGAGAAACTATCCTTGGCATATCGTTTCGGTGTATCCATCTTCTTTACTTCACCAGATAAAAAAGAATTTCAGAAAATTGTAAAAGCACTGGCGAAGAGAAACAAAATTGAAATAGAAGAAGAACCCCTATTGTTAGGAGCAAATAAATGGGAACTAAGTCATGGCGGTTTATCAGGAAGAACTGCCCAGCAATTTATAGATTATTTACTTGGAAAAAATTAATTGTATCCGCAGGCAGTGAGCCAAGTACAGGAATGCTTGCATTCTTGTACTTGGTGAATATTGCGAGGTATATGACATAGGGTCTGCCGATAAACAAACTGTAGCATTTGGTGAGGATCCGAAACAACAAAAATGGCTGAAAGAAAATATAGGAAAAGGAGCCATGCAGCGCATTGATTCTTTCAACCTTACTTATTTTGTAGTGTCGCAGGCAAGCTTGCGATATGCATGGGCATAAAAATGAAATTAGGATTTATAGGAGTTGGAAATATGGCTGGAGCTATAGTAGACGGAATCATAAAGAAAGAACATACAAACCCTTCAGATATCTATTGTCACAGCCCTTTTGAAGAGGAACTAACCGTCTTCACAAACAGAACAAAAACAAATCCATGCACATCCAACACTGATGTAGTAAAGAATGCAGATGCGGTAATTCTTGCGGTAAAGCCAAACGTATTTCCACTGGTACTCTCTGAAATAAAAGATGAAATAGCAAAGAAAAAACCACTTATCATATCCATAGCAGCAGGAACCACTTTGGATAAAATAGAGAGCCTGCTGTACAATCCATATCAAGTTTCGATTGTACGCGTAATGCCAAATGTAAACGTAATGGTAGGAGAGGGCATGTCAGCTGTATGTGGTAACAAAAGTGTAACCAAAGAACAACTACAATTTGTATTGAAATTATTTGAAGCAGTCGGAAGCGCAGTTGAGTTAGCGGAAAAAGACTTTAGTACGTTCACTGCCATTGCCGGAAGTTCACCAGCCTATGCCTATCTATTTATAGATGCACTTGCAAGAGGTGCTGTAAAAAATGGAATGCCCAAAGATCTGTCCACTAAAATAGCGGCCAAAGCCGTCTTAGGAAGTGCCAGAATGCTGCTGGAAGGTGATGAAAGTCCATGGAACCTAATAGACAAGGTCTGCTCTCCGGGGGGAACCACTATAGCCGGTCTCATGGCATTAGAAGATGAAAAATTTTTCTCCACCGTAGTAAAATGTGTAGATGTCACAATAAGCAAAGACAAAGACCTAATGAAATAAAAATATTTTCTGCAAACGACGGACGAGATTTCATAGGGAGAGAACTACTTCTCCTTTTGGATCTCCTCCAGTTCGCTATTCATCATTTCCTCCAACGCCTCATCACTAACAGAAACCCAGACATCTTCCTCCTTGGAATTGAGCCCTAAATACTCCCGTAGTGGTCTGGGATCATCACTAAAATTCCACTTACTCGTAAACTTGTGTATCTCATCAAATTCCACTTCCCCAGCCAAAAACAACTCTTTAAATGTCATATGAAATCCTCCATAAAATCCTTTATTCATCCATTTCCAGATCCACTCAAAGTTATTCTACCAAACCCTTGAAATCTTGCTGCCCCCCTATTATACATAAAAAGTGTCAACAACACAACCATTCTGAAAGTAATGTTAAGAAACTAGTAAGGATTTGTTTTTTAAAATATGTTACAATGTGATTACGTAAATGCACAGTAAGACGGATGGAGGAAAACCTGGATGCGGGATATTAATATTTTAGTAGTAGACGATGAAAAAGAAATAGCAAACCTTGTAGAAATATATTTAGTAAGTGATGGATACAATGTTTATAAAGCAAGCAGTGCAGAAGAAGGATTATCCATACTAAAGAGCAATCAGATTGAACTGGCCATATTAGATATTATGCTGCCAGGCATAAGCGGCCTTGAGATGTGTAGGAAAATCAGGGAATGTAACAATATTCCAATCATAATGCTAAGCGCCAAATCAGAAGACTTAGACAAAATACTGGGATTAAGTACAGGAGCCGATGATTACGTATCCAAACCATTTAATCCATTAGAATTGACTGCCAGAGTAAAATCACAGCTGCGCCGCTATCATCAATTGAATCCAGGGAATAGTTCCGAAAAAACCGAAATACAGATTGATGGGCTGCAAATTCAGAAAGAGAACCACAAAGTAATTGTTTATGGAGAAGAGATAAAATTAACACCTATAGAATTTGATATTCTGTACTTACTGGCTTCCAATCCCGGACGCGTATTCAGCACGGACGAAATATTTGAACAAGTATGGAACGAAAAGGTATACGAAGCCAACAATACAGTTATGGTGCACATAAGAAGATTGCGTGGAAAAATGCATGAAGATGCAAGGGATTCAAAAATCATAACAACTGTCTGGGGGGTAGGCTACAAAATTGAAAAATAAAAAGTACCAGAGCTTTCAGCAAAAGATAGTGCTGTATATTCTATATAGTGGTATAGTTACCACAGTAGTTGAGCTAATCTTTATCTATATATTTAGCAAATTAGTAGATCATTTAAGAGAGAACAGATATAGAAGTGCATTTCTTGATAGAGATGGATTTAATCCGCAGCTTCAGCTGCTTATATTTATATTGCTTGGAATCGGTGTTTTTATTACCACCTTCTTCTTGTTTCTACGACATAGTATGAAATATATAAAAGAAATATCCAAAGGCATTCAGAATATATCGAGCGGGGATCTGGATACCCCCATAGCAGAGCGTGGGAATAACGAATTCACGAATATTGCACATAGGTTAAATGATATGACAGCCGAGTTAAAAATACTGATGGAAAGAGAGCGGTTGGCTGAAAAAACCAAGAATGATTTGATAACCAATGTGGCTCACGATCTTCGAACACCATTAACCTCTATCATTGGTTATCTAAATTTAATTAGAAATCCCACTGATTTAAGCAATGACAGGAAAGCAGACTATCTGGAAATCGTGTATAATAAGTCAAAGCGTTTGGAGAATTTAGCAAACGATTTATTCGGATTTGCAAAATTAAATTACAAACAAATAGATATGAAATTGGGGGAACTTGATTTAGTCAAATTATTAAGTCAGTTGCTGGACGAATTTTACCCTAGCTTTCAAAGGGAAGATTTAGTATGTAAATTTATCCATAAAAGACTCAGTGTCATCGTAGAGGCAGATGGCAATCTATTGGCTAGGCTATTTGATAACCTGATCAGCAATGCAATCAAATATGGTGCGGAAGGAAAATTGATAAAAGTCATTTTAGAGGATACAAAAGATGAGAAAATTCTTGTAAAAGTAGTGAATTATGGGAGAATTATTCCGGTTAATGAGTGGGAGAATATTTTTCAGAAATTCTACCGGGTTGACCAATCACGCTCTGGTGACATGGGAGGTACCGGTCTGGGGCTCGCCATTGTAAAAAGTATTGTAGAAATGCATCAGGGTACGATCGAAGTACAAAGTGATTTACACGGCACTGTGTTTCAGGTAGTATTATTTAAGAAGATTTCTGATAAGGTGAAACAAAATTGACGAAAATAAATGAAAAACCGGGGAAAAAAGCTTGATAGAAAATATAGCAAAGCGATTTATAAGTATTAAAATAAAATCCAGGAAGAAATACCAGATGCAGATACGAATGCTTTTATTTACAGCCGTCATTTTATTCCGTCATATTCCAGTGTATGCCGCCACAAATGCAGCATATAGTATTGATGTTGAAGTGGAGTATGGAGAAGATGGGATCGTTAAATATAATCAGCCAATAAAAATTTGTATTATAATTACAAATAATGGTGAGGAGTTTAGCGGTAAGGCGGAAGTAGTTTTGCAAGGCGATGATAACTACGATGTCGATGTGCTTGGGCAAAGCATTGTTAGCAGCATCGGTCACTCACCCTCCAAATCCAGCGGTGCGAATATTTTTGCTCATAGTAAAAAAATCAATTTACCAAGTGGAGAGCAGTGTACAATAGAATTTGAAGTTTTGCTAAATTACGATATGAAGGGATTTCAAATTGTTTTAACAGATATGGATAGTAAGGAGACTGTTTATACAGCTTCAATCAGAGTGAATAATACAGTAGAGGAAAAGGTGATTATAGGGGTACTGGGTACCCAGACAAATGAGAGTGATGAATTATTTGAATCGATTATTTTTTCGGACAACCTGATTTCCACTAAAGAGTTTCCTATATTTTTGGATATGTTGGAAGGCAGCTATACGGATTTGAATCTATTGGATGTTATATTTGTAAAAGATTATCCTATGGAAAGGTTAAGTGCGCAGGCGAAGACCAATTTAATGCGCTGGATATACAATGGCGGTATTCTTTTTTTTGATGCGGACAATGCTACAGCGGAACTTTCTACCATGTTGGAAGAAACGTATCATCAGGTATTTACCATTGAAAACGAGCAGGAAGATTTACAGCCCAAGTTGGGCAGCTTAACCGTTTCTAAACTGGTGTATGGCAGAGGAAGTATCCATTTGGTATCTGCGCCAATATGTGATATCATGAATTTGAGCAGCAAATTTGAGGCAAGACAATATTTGACGCAGTTGATGGAAACATCAGTAGGTACACAGGAACTACAGTATGTTGCAAAGTCGGGATATTGGTATTATTCGCAAAGTTATTTGTCTATTCTAACAATGCTTCAGGGAATGCATCTGGATAAAGTGCCGGATATTTCCATATATGCAGTGGTTTTATTTCTATTTTGTATTATTGTTGGACCGATCCTCTATTTGGTTTTACGCAGGATTAGGAAAAGAGAAGTTATATGGGGGGGGGGATTGCTCTCACTTCCGTTATTTTTGTTATATTTATTTACATGATAGGCAAAGATACCAGAAAGACAGCACCATTTATTGATTATGTAAAAATTAAAACAATAGCAGATAATATAGTAGAAGAAGAGATTTATTTTACGGTGAAGGCACCCTTTAACAGTGGTTACACCCTTTTTGTAGACAATAGTTATAATATAGCACCTCTAAAAGAAGGCTGCATCGTTCAGGATCAGCAATTTGATACTTATAAAGACATAGCAGACAATTATCAGGTAGAAATTGAGTATCAGAAAGAAGAAAATAAAATAAAAATTCAGGATGTAGAAGTATTTTCTACAGAGCTGTTTCAGGTTGATAAGATAGAAAATTCCAGGGAGACTCTGATCCCGGAGATAGATATCACATATTTTGATGGGTATTTGTCAGGTGAATTTCAGAATGAATCAGCATATGATTTAGAGGATGTTATATTAATGTTTTATGATCATGTTGCTATTATTGGTGACGTGAAATCTGGAGAAACGATTGATTTTTCAAGCATAGAAGTGATGAATAGCAACCAGTTTTTGCATAGCGCAGAAACAACAAAAAAAATGGAAAATAGCGGTAAAAAATTAACTTTGGAGGAAAAAAGACATAAGGCTGTTTGGAAGTATTTTTTAGAGAATAAAATTTTAAGTTATTCAAAGGAGGCATATATACTTGGATTTACAGAGGAAAGTGACTTTAATTTGCAGCTTGACAGCGGATATGAGGCGAGAGGAGTAACCTTAATCTGTATGCCGATCACCATTCGTTATGAAAAGGATGACATGGTTTACAATCCATATCTGAATGACTTCGCCTATAGAGAGAGTTATTCTACGGATTATTATAGTGGGATATTGTATGTATATGAAAAAGAAACGATTGTTACATTTGATTTGGGCAGCAGACTTACAGAACTGACATTATTCATAAAAGAGCCAGAAATAAATGTGTTGGATTCAGAGTTGAAATTTAAGGGTAATATGTATTTCTTAAATATTAAAACTGGTGAATATGAAAGAATCATATATGATAAGGCGGAAATATATCCTGAAGAGCTTGAAAGATATGTTACGGAAGAGAATCAGATGACTGTGAAATATATGGTAGACAATATAGATGATAGTAACGATCTTTATGCGGTGCCTATTTTTGAAGTAATTGGGAGGAAGACGAATGCTGCAAATTAAAAAAATATATAAGCAATATGGAAGGAAAGAAGTGTTAAATAATTTAAGTTTATCCATTCCCAAAGGTGAAATTTTAGGCTTTATAGGACCAAATGGTGCAGGTAAGACTACAACGATTAAAATCGTAGTGGGTCTGCTAAGTGCAGATTCCGGAGAAGTTTATATTGATGGTGTGAATGGTTTGGAGAATACTGGACTGCTGAAAGAAAAAATAGGGTATGTGCCTGACTTTTTCGGAGTATATGATAACTTAAGAGTGTTGGAATATTTGGACTTTTTTTGCTCCATTTATGGAATAGAAGGAAGGGCGGCGAAGAGTCTTTCCTATAAGTTATTGGATCTGGTCGGATTAAACGAAAAAGAGGAACTCTACGTGGATCATTTGTCTCGTGGAATGAAGCAAAGGCTATGCCTTGCCAGAGCCATGATTCATAGTCCGTCGATGTTGGTATTAGATGAACCAACCTCTGGTCTGGATCCCATAAATCGTGTGGAGTTCAAAAAGATAGTAAGAGACTTAAGAGACGAAGGTATAACTATATTAATCAGCTCCCATATTTTAAGTGAATTATCAGAATTATGTACAAGTCTGGGAGTGATACAAAATGGAGAATTGCTTCTGCAAGGGAAAATAGATGATATTTTACTTACAATTGATGCTTCTAATCCGTTAAATATCACAGTTTATAACCGCTTGGAGGATGCAGTTTTGATTGTAAAGCGGTGTCCTCATGTACGAAGACTTTCTATAATGGGAAATGTAATAGCAGCGGAATTTACCGGAAGCAGGGAGGAAGAGGGGCTTCTTCTTCGTGAACTGGTTACAGAAAATATATTAGTAACCTCCTATACAAGAGAACAAGGTAGCTTAGAATCCATATTCCTGCATATTACAAATGATGAGGAGGAGACAAAATAGGTGAAGCTAAATACAGTTTTTAAAAATGAGTTAAGGCTGAATGCAAGGACAATGAAAATAGCATGGTTGGTTTTTGTAGTAAACTTTATTTTGACCTTTTTCAGTAGTTATTTATTTTTCAATATCGTAAATAGAGCAAAGTCTGTTGGAAGTATAGATTATCCGGAAACACTGAATGCGTATTTACTTCTTACGGCGATAGAATTTATAATACTTCTGGTTGTTTTACCAGCATTTACGGCGAGCAGTATATCCGGAGAAAGAGAAAAGCAGACATTGGATATTCTACTGGCTTCAAAACTGACTCCTTTGCAGATTGTATTTGGAAAGCTGGAAGCCTGTCTTGGAATTGTATGCATTCTTTCTATTTCCAGTTTACCGGCATTATCAATCATATTTGCTTTTGGTGGAATTAGTATTTTAGATCTGACTATATTTTTATTAATCATGTTGGTATCTGCAATTTTTATTGGAAGTATTGGGATTTTCTTTTCTTCTTTTTTCAAGAAAACGACTGCGGCTACTATGGCATCCTATGGTGTCTTGTTATTGATTACGTTAGGTACGCTGGTAATCATCTATATTATATACAGTGCTTTAGACAGCAAAACACTATACAATTATATGTATAAGGCGGATTTGGGTGCTGCACTATATATTCTGTTGATTAACCCGGCAATAAATTTCCTTGGTATGATAACGCAGCAGGTGGGAAATGGGAAGGAATTATTGCTACAATTTAACAGATTGGGAGATTATAACAATGACTTTATTGTGAAAAATTGGACGATAATCAGTTTTATGATACAGATGCTGTTGTCGTTTGTTATGTTGGCGGCAGCTGCCAGATGTGTGAATCCGTTACAGCGGAAGCACAAAAAATGAGGGATATGGTTTGGAATATCTGTTTTATCTTTGCATAAAGGTACTCATAGATTTAATTGTGTCTAAAATGCTCATGGGTACCTTTAGATTCCCTTTTCCTTTTCCCAATGCTACATTTGGACGATTTACTCCATGAAAATCGGAACCACCTGAAATAATCAAATCAAGTTTACCAGCTAATAGTCTAAGGGCATTTTCATCGGAGGGAGTATGTGTCGAATACATAGCCTCTATTCCAAGCATACCTATCCCCTTAAATTCTTTCACCATGTTTTCTAAATTCTCTTTACTTAGATTGTACAAAAGAGGATGGGCTAAAATTGGTACTCCTCCTGTATCTAAAATACATTCGATAGTCTGTTTGGGAGTGATATTTTCACGAGGTACATAGCAGGAACCATGATCACCGATATAATTGGAAAAGGCGCCGTTTATGGAGGTTGTGTATCCTTTATTGAGAAGATATCTGGCCATATGTGCTCTAGTATAGACTACGTCGCCAAACATCTCTTTCATTGATTTCTTTGAAATCTCAATCCCATATTCCTTGAACAGGGAGTATATCTTTTCATTTCTTGCATCTCTGGACTCCATATAATAGTTCAATTGTTTTTGGAAGGTAGTATTTTTATAATCCAGACATAGACCAAGCATATGAATATCTTTTCCATGATAGCTGGTGGATAACTCTACTCCAGGTATGACTGTGAGTGCCGTTTTTTGGGCGGCTGCTATTGCCTCATCGATTCCAGTGATTGTATCGTGGTCAGTTAGGGCAAAAAAAGCCAAACCTTGTTTTACGGCTTCTGCCACTAATTCTGAGGGTGTATAAGAGCCATCCGATTTAGTTGAATGAACATGTAAGTCAATGTATTTCATGTGATACCTCTCCTGATTTCCGTAAGCATTGAATCAAGTGTAGGAATGCTTGTATTCTTGTACTTAGCGAAAGATTGAGGGTCAAATACTTCGCAGTTTGCTCCGGGGTATTTGACTGTGTTTATAGTAAATGAATTGGTGGCTGTTTAGTCAAATTATAGCATATATATAATCATACCCTAAAAACGAAAGAAAAGAAACACTTAACAGAAAAAGAGATAGCGTTAATTTGCTTTTCCGAAAGTAAATTAACGCTATCGTTTAATAAATAATAATTGACAGATACAAACTAATGCTATAGAATATAAATATAAGTGAATAGAATTTGGAATGTTACGAAAGGCATTACCAATTGTTGTATAACAATATGGTTCTGCCTTTTCTTTTTTGGGGGTGATTCTTTGGTAATAAAGAAGATTTTGAATAACAATTGTGTCGTAGGGGTAGATCACAACAATCGTGAATTTGTGGTCATGGGAAATGGAGTGGCTTTTCGAAAAATGAAAAACGATGTAATTGATCCAAACCATATCCAAAAGATATTTGTTTCCAAATCGTCTGGAATGACACAAAAACTAAGCAATATCGCCAGTAACGTTCCGGTTGAATATGTAAAAGTAACAGATGAGATTGTAAATCGCATTCGACGTGAAAATAAGATTAATTTAAATGATTTGGTTTATCTATCCTTATGCGATCACATTGCATTTGCAATCCAAAGATTTACAGAAGGTTCTTGTATTAATGCAACATTTCTATGGGAGGTTAAAAACCTTTTTCCAACAGAATATCAATGTGGATTATTAGCACTGGAAGTGATTGGAAAAAGATTTGATATTTCATTGCCTGAAGATGAGGCTGGGTTCATTGCATTGCATGTGATTAATGCCTCCAGTGAACAAGGGAAATCCATATTTAAAGAAACCGTTAAAATAGTACAGAATTTATTAACGATTGTGAAATCCCATATGAGAACTCCAATTGATGAAAATTCAATTAGTTATCAACGATTGATGACCCATTTACGGTTCTTTGCAAAAAGAATATTGGATAGTGAGAATTCAGATATTTACAATTTAGATAGTATGTTTGATTCATTTGTAGAGACCTATGGCGATGAAAATCTTGATTGTGTGGAAGAAATAACAAGATGGATTCATGATAATTGCAAATATATTGTCAGTAAAGATGAAAAATTATATTTATTAATACATTTAAAGCGTTGTCTTCAAAAAATGAATAATTATGTGGATAGTTACTTGATCTAAGGCTAAACCCCAACATTTCTGAGTGTTGGGGTTTTTGTGTTTTCTGGGAGGAAGACCAATGGATTATATTTCGTTTGCAAGAGATATCATTCGCTATGTAGGTGGCGTGGATAATATTGAATCAGTATTTCACTGTGTAACCAGGCTAAGGTTTGTATTAATTGATCACAGCAAAATATTAGAAAAGGAGATGAGGACAGATGAAAGAATTATAGGCATACACAATAGTAATATTCAATTTCAATTGATTATTGGAGATTATGTTGACGATTTATTTATTGTATTCGAAGAAGAAAAGGAAAGAAGGGAGTATTATATGAAAGACTACAGACAAATGGCGAGTAAGATTATTGACGGTGTAGGGGGCATTTCCAATATTGAAGACGCAATCCACTGTGTAACGAGATTACGGTTTACTTTGAAGGATGATACAAAAGCGAATGCCAACAAGGTGAAATCGGTAGATGGAGTTATGGACGTGCAGAATCACGGGGGACAATATCAAGTCATTATTGGAACCGATGTAGAAAAAGTATACCATGAGGTTCATAATAAACTGGGGAATAAAGCTGATAGTGGGAATCAGGAGCCAACCAAAAAGGGAAATCAAATCAATAAAGTTTTAGATATTTTCTCCAGCATCATAGTTAAACCAATGTATGCAATTGCAGGAGCCGGGATTTTGCGCGGATTCCTATTTATGTTTGTGTCTCTTGGTTGGCTTGACAGTAGCAGTTCCACATATATTTTCCTAAATATGATTGGTGACTGCACGATGTATTTTATGCCATTTATGTTGGCGGTCAGCGCAGCGAAAAAATTTAAAACAAATGAATATTTGGCAATGGCAATTGCTTGCGTGATGTTTGCGCCAACGTATGTGGCAACGCTTTCGAGTGGTGCAGAAACAACGTTAAGTATCTTTGGGCTTGTAGTTCCAACCGCTAATTATGGAAGTTCCATTATTCCTATTATTGTGGCGGTGTGGTTAATGAGTCATATAAATCGCTTCCTGGAAAAAGTAGTTCCCAAAGTACTCGGTTTATTTATAACGCCATTATTAGTCTTATTGATTATGGTTCCATTAACAATGCTTGCAATTGGACCACTTGGGGTATGGTTGGGAGATGGTCTGGCTGAGGTATTGCAAATATTATTTGATAAAGCTCCTTGGGTTGCGGGAATTATCATTGGTGGCGTACGCCCATTATTAGTAATTGTGGGAATGCACCATGCAATCCGGCCGATAACCTATCAGCAACTTGCAACTTATGGATATAATCTGATTAGTCCATTAAATTTTATAAGTACGATGGCGCAAGCTACCTCATGTTTTGCATGTTATTTTATTACTAAAAATAAAGAAGAAAAAGCATTGGCTCTTTCGTCTGCAGCATCCGGCTATTTAGGAATTACAGAACCTGCATTATATGGTGTTATTTTGAAGCTTCAAAGACCATTGATTGCAACCGTTATTGGCGGCGGCATCGGTGGGGCCTATGTGGCTATGATGGGTGTTAGCTCGACTACCCATGCCATGTCTTCGGTTTTTACGATTCCCATCTTCTTTGGTGAAAAATTTATTCATTTATTAATTGGATTGGGAATTTCAACAGTTATTACTTTTGTGCTAACCATCATTTTAGGTGCGTCGGATTCTTATCGTCGCGAAGAAGCAGAAAAACTGAAACAAGAAGATAGGATTCAAACTAAGGAAATATTTGCTGATGGCAAAATTAAAATTGTAAGTCCGGTAAAAGGAACTTTGATCCCTCTGGAAAATGTTGATGATGTAGCATTTTCCAAAAAGGAAATGGGGGATGGTGTAGGGATTATACCAACAGATGGAAAAATATTTGCGTCATGTGATGGCAAGATAAAAATGATCTTTGCTACAAAACATGCGATTGGCATTGAGACCAAGGAAGGTGCTGAGATTTTAATGCATGTAGGCATCAATACAGTAAATCTAAATGGAGAAGGATTTAAATGCTTTGTAGAAGAAGGTCAGATGGTAAATAAAGGTGATTTATTGTTGGAGGTGGATTTGCAATATTTAGAGGACCAACAAGTTGATCCAACTGTCGTTTTATTAGTTACAAACCTTAATAAATTTCAAATATATTTCATGATTGATAAAGCCAGACAAGTAAAAGTAGGAGATGAAGTAATGTATGTTACAAATGCTGGAAATTAAACGGAATAACAATTTGATAAATATTGATTTGCATGAATTCCAAGGATATGCCCTTAAAGTATATGAGCTTGATGAGTTAATCGATAAGAGCAGGTATACGTTTGAAGAAGATCATTTACTAGTTGAAACAGTAAAGCCGCAATATAAAGTGGTTTTATCAACCCCGAAATGTACAAATATTTATTTTGAACGTACAATTATGTTTGAGAGGACGAACAATTTTCGAGACTTTGGCGGTTATCCAAGTAAGTTTGGGGGATATGTTTGTCTTAACCGTTTATTCCGTTCGGATCAATTAAGTAAATTAAGTACTCAGGATATTGAAGATTTTGCGCATCTTCCTATTACCAATATTATTGATTACCGAAGTTCTTCTGAAATAGCTAAGGCACCAGATCCGGATTTTAATATAAAAATCCATAATCTCAATCCTAAAGTGGAAATGGCTGAGAGAGCCTCGGAGGAGGTTGAAACAAAGAAGAAACAAGGTCATCCCAGCACTTTAGATATGCTTTTGGAGGAAAAGTATCATCCTCAAATATTGAAACTATCTAAATTCATGAAGGATATGTTTATTCATTTTCCAAGAAATAAAGAGAGTATAGAAGCTTATAAGAAGGTTCTGCGAGTTTACTTGCAAAGTGATGGTGCGGTTTTACAACATTGTAAAGGGGGAAAGGATCGGACTGGTTACGGTGTTGCTTTAATCCTTATGATACTTGGAGTGAAAAGAGAAGATATCATCTATGACTTTTTACTAACGAATGAAAACAAGTATGAAGAAAATGAAAATAAAATGAAACAATATCGTGAAATTACGAATAATCAAGAATTATTACAGAATATAAATACAATGATGAGTGTTCATGAATCATATTTGATCAATATTATGGATTACATTGATTCTGTGGGGGGGATTGAACGATATTGTAAAAAAATATTAGATTTTAGTGGCAAAGATATTGAGTTATTTAGAAACAAGTATATTACAAGGTAAAATAGCTTACTGTTATCATCTGTCTTGCCAATACAGATGGATTGATTAAATTGCAGGGGCAGTCACGCTTGATATTTAGCGTGACTGCCCCTGTCTATTATGAATTTTCAAGAAGTGCGCTTACATCTACAATTGTATTCGTTGCATGCGCCATGATGGATTGATTAAATGCCTCTGGGGCAACATTATTTCTGCTAAGCAGAGCTTCCGCCAGTATAGGAAGAAGATAGGTATTGCATTGGCGCTTTCCATTGGTCCTTATTGTATTCTTTTTTGTATTCTTTATCCCGACTTTTTGGGCTATTCAATTTGGTAGTGATTTTGTAAACAATGTTGTAGATGCAATGCCTCCAGCTCTCACGAATGGACGCAAAGTAGCTTCTGGCATTATGCCTAATGAATTCTTTAACGGTCATCCTAATACCGGAAATGCGGTGTTTGCCTAGAACATCAGCGGAGCCATTCAGAATCTCGTTCGTTTTCGACTACCTACACGGCAGTGAATAGTAACAATACAATCTATGAAATAGAATGATATTGACATATAAAACGATTTATCTTATAATGTATATACCCAACGGGGGTATGGTAAAGCGCTTTCAACATATTTATATATAATAATACCCTAATTAATAAAGTAATAATTTGTTAACTGAGAGTATGTTTTATAGTTTAGATTTATAAATTAAACCAAGGAGGTAAGAGCAATGAAAAAAGAAGTCTATAATATAGATGGAATGACATGTGCCGCATGCAGCAGTGCAGTGGAGCGAGTCACAAGGAAACTATCCGGTGTGGTCAGTAGTGAAGTGAATTTAACAACCAATAAAATGACAATAGAATACGATGACGCTCAGGTTAGTCAGAATGACATCATTCAAAAAGTGACAAAAGCGGGATTTGGTGCCGCACTGGATGTAAGGAATAAAGAAGCTGCCATATATGTGGATGGAATGACTTGTGCTGCGTGTAGCAGTGCAGTAGAAAAGGAAACAGGAAAACTTTCTGGTGTGGTATCCAGCGAAGTGAATCTGGCGACGAACAAAGCACATCTGGTATATGATCCTTCACAGGTGAAATTGGCCGATATTAAGAACGCCATTACGAAAGCAGGGTTTACTCCCAGAGATTTTGAAAAAGAAGATTCGAAAGAGGAGATAACCAAGGAGCAGAAGGGTATAAAGGGAAGCAGGAAAAGAGTAATTGCCACAATTGCGATAGCAATTCCACTTCTATATATATCAATGGGACATATGATTCCAATCACGTTACCGCTGCCGGATTTACTGGATATGGATCAGAACCCAATGAATTTTGCTTTGGCACAACTTATTCTTACAACCCTTATCTTAATCAATGGCCGCAAGTTTTATACAGTAGGTTTTAAAACCTTATTCAGGGGGCACCCTAACATGGATTCTCTTGTAGCCATTGGAACGGGAAGTGCTTATGTATACAGTCTGGTGATGACATTTATGATCCCGGCAAACCCTCATAATGCACATAGTCTTTATTATGAATCCGCAGCAATTGTTGTAACCTTGATTATGCTGGGGAAATATTTAGAAAGCAGAAGCAAAGGAAGGACATCAGAGGCAATTAAGAAGTTGATGGAGCTTGCTCCGGATACAGCTCTTCTCTTGAGAGATGGAGTGGAAACGGAGGTAGATATTGATGAAATCGTAGAAGGTGATATCTTGGTTGTAAAGCCGGGTAATAAAGTACCTTTGGATGGAATCATAGTAAATGGATTTAGCAGTGTAGATGAATCCATGCTTACGGGCGAAAGCATCCCGGTAGAAAAGGAAGAAGGGGATACTGTCATTGGAGGAAGCATTAATTTCAATGGTGTTATGAATATAAAGGTTCTTCACACAGGCGCAGATACCACTCTTTCAAAAATTATCAGGCTCATAGAAGATGCACAAGGAAAAAAAGCACCTATTTCAAAATTGGCGGATAAAGTATCCGGAATCTTTGTTCCGGTAGTAATGGGTATCGCAGTATTAGCAGCAATTATCTGGGCCTTGTCAGGTGCAGAATTAACCTTTGTCTTAACAATCTTTGTTTCCGTATTAGTAATTGCGTGCCCTTGTGCGCTTGGCTTAGCAACACCGACGGCAATCATGGTGGGAACCGGTCTTGGTGCCAATCATGGGGTGTTGATTAAAAGCGGAGAAGCACTTGAGATTACGCATAAAATCGATGTAGTAGTATTGGATAAAACAGGAACAATCACAGAGGGAAAGCCAAAAGTAATCGAGGTCATAACAAAATCCAGAGATAAAAATGAGTTATTAGGATTAGCGGCCTCCTGTGAAAAATCAAGTGAACATCCGTTAGGAGTTGCTATCGTTTTGGAAGCAGTAAATAGAGGTATTGCCTTAAGCGAAGTAGAATCCTTTAACAGTGTCACTGGAAAGGGAATCGAATCCACTATAAAAGGTATGAAGATTACCATAGGAAATGCAAAGATGATGGCAGATGCCAAAATTCCCATAGATTCCTTAAAAGAGGCAGCAAGAGAGGTCGCAAGTAAAGGCCAGACCCCGATGTTTGTTGTAATAGATGGAGAATTAGAAGGCATTATCAGTGTAGCAGATGCCATTAAGCATACTAGCATAGGTGCAATTGATAAAATCAAAAAGCTTGGCATAAAAGTCTACATGCTGACAGGCGATAACAAATTAACAGCAAACAATATTGGAGAGCTGGTATGCGCAGATGAA
>Ga0153997_1000063_pt1 | contig 32649 bp, 23 predicted proteins | sample TSNC081MetaG_FD_104750 | JGI IMG/M metagenome (GOLD analysis project Ga0153997, IMG submission 104750) | Attine ant fungus gardens microbial communities from North Carolina, USA - TSNC081 MetaG | ecosystem: Host-associated > Fungi > Mycelium > Unclassified | place: USA: North Carolina, Lumber...
AGCATCAATTATATGACTCCGCAACAAAAAGAAGATGAGGCATTAGGAGCCGCATAAAAGAGTTCGACTTTTTGTGTCCAAAGTATTGACATAAGTCCAATACAGGAATGGTCAGGAACGGAACCGCCAAACTTCGTTATTCAAGATTTGAAGGGACCCAAAGATGCATTGCTGGAAGTATTTCCTGGTATGCCTACTTATGAAAAAGGATATGTCTATGCCAATGATAAGCCTGAACTGGGAATTGATATAAATGAAAAAGCAGCTAAGAGATATCCCTGTGAAAATACAGTTACAACATGGACTCACACAAGGCTAAGAGATGGGACGCTGCAGACACCATAGATATAGACACTGTGTTCTAGACGGACGTGATTTCATGGGGAGTACAGCAGACTCACCATGAAATCTTTGGTTACTGCAGTTGATTATGTATCAATTTGTTCCATTTACAAGCAGGTTAAAATTGAGCTATTCGATTGTAGATTATGACTACATTTAGTAGATGCCATTATGCTTTTTATACAATGACTATAATAACCCCTGTTTTTTTGCTATGTGAATGGCGGAAGTCTTATTATTTACACCGAGCTTTCCATAAATAGATTGGATATGTGTTCTTACGGTTGTTAATTTAATGTTGCGCTCAAAGGCTATTTCTTTATAAGTAAAATTATTTTGAAGTGATTTTAATATTTGTATTTCAGTTTTCGTTAGCTCCACATGGATATTTTGCTGGGGCTTCATATTTTTGCGCATAGCTTTTTTTATGCTAATTAGGACTTGTTTCATGTATGAATCGTTAATCGCTTTGTCCAAAAGGCTGAAAATCGGTAGGAGATCGTCAGCTTCATCTGCGAAAATCCGGATATAACCGTAAGGTTTTCCTGTGTGAAGGGCTTTTTTTATACTGTTTACGGCGTTGTGGTTATCATTTAGTTTTAACAAAGAAATAGATTTCAAAAGGCAAATTTCAATAAGATCCAATACCCTGTTGTATTTTTCGCATAATGATTCAAGAAGATCCAAAAGGATTAGTGATTTGCTATATTCCCCTATCGACATTAGAGTGCGCACATATGCGATTTTTCGGTATAAAAGATAAAAATGGTTTTTATTCAGTAAATTGCTGTTTTCTTCATAAAAAACACTGATGAAACCGATGTTTCCATTTCTTAAGAAATTAATTTGCTGAAAAGCGTGAAAATTAGGCAACAGGAAAAAGTCGCCTTTATCTAGGATATTCCTTTCTAAAGATGCCGTAATGGACGCAATCTCTTTTGGCCTATCCATGGAGCGCAGTATCTTAACCATTAGGGCTATACATACGAAATGCATATGGGTATTAGACTGTGACAAGGAATAAGGCAGAACCTTTCTTGTCTCTTCAAAGGATTTCGCAGGTTGTTCGATTTCATAATAATACTCAGCCAAAAGCAAGTGAGTTTCCAGCAAAGTATAATTATCCTTGATAATTGTCTGTGTGCAGGCTTCAGCTGATTTTACAAATGACTGGATTTCCGAAGTAATTGTCGAGAAATCCTTTATACCTCTGAAAAATGATGCAAAACCTAGTGCAGCTGCCCTGGCAATATGCAGATGTTCGAGGTGGGAGACATACTCTTTGTAATTCGCTAATGACTCCAGCCTTTTGTTATTTAGCTGTGTCTCATCAGGGTCAAGATAATGTAGCCATCCAATCTCCCAATAGAACTCGGCGTACTCTTCAGGGCTTATTGGCAGTTCCCCCGGTTCTAACCATTTGTCGAAAAGTGACAGCAACTCCTTCATTCTTTCTGTATTTCCAGTCAGATGCTCAATCAAGGCTATTTTAATTAAAATATTGGGAAATTGCTTTAATTCATATGGATCAAGGGTTGTGATACCTCCGACCAGATCTAAAAAAATTTCTATCAACATGCTGGATATGTCAAATTTTTTTAACGCCTTGTCAATGCCATAAAGAAATTTTGCCTTAGAAAAGTAGCGGAAGGCGGCGGCATAATTTTTCTGATTATAGAGCCACCAAGCGAGTTTGGTATGTAGTATATTTATGTCAATATCGCTTTTATTCAGCTTTTGGCGTAAAAATTTCTTAAAAAGGGGATGGTACTCATAAGTATCATCTTTATTTTTGCATACAAAGACTCCCTGCATATACAGTCGGGTGATAATACTGGATGCCTCTATCATATCAGTCAAGGCATAACAGGCTGATGAATCCAACTTGTCAAGGATTGAAGTTCTTAGGAGGAACTCGTGTGTATCACTGTCAAGATCATTCCAAATCTCAGTATCAAAAAAATGGAAGACAAAGTCCCTTCCGGCCTGCTCGTAATTCCAATCCTTCCTGGCACTGAAATCTGTTACCATGGCGTTAAGTGCGGCAAACCAACCCCTTGTGTTTAATTCAATATCGGCAAGCTCTTTGCTTGCCGCATCAATTCCGTTCTGGCTTAAAAATAGTTTAATTTCATTTATGTCTAATCTGAGATTATCAGCGGTGATAAAGTAAATGCGGCCTAACAAAATTAAATCATTGAATATAGGTGAAATCATTCCGCTGCTTAAAATGAAAATGCGCCAGATTCCACAAAATAATGTGATATAATTTTTCAGGAATTTCAGTGTATCCAGATCTTTTACTAAGTGCAGTCCCCTGATTACAAGGGCATAGTGCTGACTATTGTTTGCAGCGGAAGCGACTTTCATCCATAACTTCTGGGGGTTTTTTGAATATTTGTTCCGATCTTCCATATTCAGGGTTCCTTCAATAACAGGGAACAGGGAAGCCGACCAATCCTTCATAAGAGAATCTATGCTCATATTAGATTCTTTAATAGTACAAAAGATACCTATATAGTTGTGTGTATCTAGCCATTGTAAAACTGACTGAGTCTTACCATACCCGAACGGTGCAGTAATATAAACCATTTGATCCAATGGCACAGAATCCAATATCGTCATGATTTTTTCTCTTGGTATATGGTTTTCTACTATTTTGGGAGGTATACTTTGAGATTTGTAACCATCTATAAAACCATTATGCATATTATAATCCCCTCTCTATCATTCTGTATCTTTACAATGTCAAAAGATAGTAAATATAAATATACCGAATAAAATAAATTTATGCTTTTAACCTCCAGGGTAACTCCCTCGCTTCTAACCGAAATCAGGGGGGCGGTACATACTTGTTTCAGTGAGAGTTCAAGCTCTCACCTCCTTAGCAGCGGAACGGATTGAGAGTATCCACTTTGACTCTTGGTTTCTATGTCACTGTTGAATATATCAATCACTTTCAAATAAATCCATGTATCATATCATTAATTATATCATATTTTGTATGAGTTTACAATAATCGACACATTAATAAATAAACAAATCTTAAAAAAATAAATGGAAAATTTACAATTTGCATCATATTCAATAGGAGGTTTTTGGATTTCTTTTGCTATATAATTAAATTAGAAAATTTCGAGAGTGTAAAATAAAAAGTATATTATGTACTCCCCAAATTAAGAACTTGCTATAAAGTGAGCGTATGAGTGCAAGGGTGACTTAATCCGGATTATATAAGTTGTGGCGGCACATTTATTCATATCAGTAAGACAGAAGCTGTTAAGCAGTATTATGCTTGCATATAAGACTAAAAAAGTAGGAGGAGAGAAGAATGAAAGTAATCAAAATACGTGTAATGAAAACTGCGGTCGGTTTATTTTTAATAATCTGTATGATCGTAAGCTTCATGCCTGTAAGCAAAGCTTATTTACAATCTGAAGTGCAGGATACGCAAGAAAAGGAGACTACACGAAATAACAGTATTAGTGGATTTCTCTGGATAGACGAGAATTCAGATGGTATATACGATGCGGAAGAATCACCGCTGACAGGTTATCCTGTCTGCCTTTATATGGAGGATGATAGGAACAATGCCGTGCAGGCTGGCACTACGGATGCGGAAGGTAAATATCTATTTGAGAATATAGAGTCGGGTATATATGTTGTGGGCATACAGTCAGAGACTTTGGAGGGTAGGAAATATGAGCTGCCAAAGGTGGGTGTGCAAGACGACAATAAGTTTTATGTTACAGAGGATGGTGCAAAGGTGATTTCCTATTCGATTGATATTGGCGGGGATACACTTGTAACAGACATTGGTTGTGGCATGTGTACGCTCAAAATAATCCAGCAGAGGGCACTTTGGAGCGTTCACAGCTCGCACAGTATTTATGGTAAGCTCGTGAATGCGAACGGTGATCCAATTGCGAAGCAGGCAGTATATCTGGTAGTGAAACAAAGTTCTGCTGCGGCTATAGGGTCTACGGTAACGGGTACTCTAGAGGGCAATAATATCATGTCGAGAACTACAACAGATGAAAATGGAAACTTTTTTCTCAGTTTTACAAATAGGTTGGAGACTGGAGCAATAATAGGTAAAGACTCGGTATACGATGAATTTGGTATAGCATTCCAGTCTGGTACAGGTATCACATCGATGGATGTTACCATAGCAGGAAAAAGCAGCAGCAACCTTTTGCAGTTCTCTGCTTTGAATACCAGTAAGAAATATAATGCAAGCAATATAAGCGTTTCCCCTTCCAGCACAAACAATGTATATTATGGTTCTTTTAATTATTTGAGACTTGCGGATTACTATTTCCAATGTAATCAATCAAATAATGGCACTACATTTAGTGGCCAGTTAGGTACTGCTGCAAAACCTTGGATTTTTGGAATCGCTCAGGATGGTCTCAGCAAAGTCAACCTAAATATTACGTATCAGGATGAGGCGGAAAATACTCTTAAGGTTTCTGAATCGCTGTCAAAGAATATTATGGATACAGCTAGTCTGGACGAATATACAAACAGTGTTCCCGGTCTCGTACTTTCAAAATGGGAGTATAGTTATTATGACGATACCAGTACAGCAACGGACAAAAATGTAACGTATAGTTATACTTACGAAGAAGGTGACCATTTTACAATACCCTATAGCAGTCGCGACATTATCCTGAAGCTGACCTACAAGGCAGTGGATCCATACGCATATCCACCAATATATTCAAATATTTCCGCAACGGAGGCAGATGTAAATGGCAAATACAATTTGGCAAGTGAAACATATGTTGATGCAAGACTTGAGTTCTCAACAGATGGTACTGCCTTTACTAATGTGGGAGGGAGAAGCGACGGTGCCGCATTGGTCGCCCTCAATGCAAATGGTCTGACGCCCAATACAAAGTATTGGTATCGGACAATTCTTGAGACAAACACCAGAATATATACCTCCGAGCCGAGCTGGTTTATCACTAAGCCTCTCGTCAATTCATTAACCATCACGCCGACAGGATCAGACAGTGTGGCCATTTCAGGAAGTATAGTTCAGGGTAGTGAGAATATCACCGATCTCATCATCACTTTTGCCAGGGATGCAGGATTTACAACCGATGTTGTGGTATTGAACGGAAGTAACAGTGAGGTTGCGTTTGATAATACTACATACTCCGCCAGTCTTACAGGTCTAATAGTTGGTCAGACATATTACGTCAAGGTTGAGGCCGAGGGGCCTGGCGGAATATCTGATCCGGTAGAAGATAATTTGTGTGCTGCAAGTACAGAAATAGAAGTGACTTATTCTACAACAATGGATTTCTATGTGGATCAGACTACCTATCCGGATGTCAAAGCAGGTACATTTGGTCAAAGAAATATTTATTATACTTTTGAGAACAATTCGGATTATCCGGTAGAGGTGACGTTCCATTCTATGCAAGTAATCACGGATGAGGGAATCAGTTTCATTCCGGGTCTAACCGGTATAAACGGGAAGATTTTGTTGAATCTGGATGCCCCCAATTCGTCTATAACAGGCAGCTCAGTCAATGCCTTTACGACAGGTATAAGCGGTCTTAGTTCTTCGGTAACTGATTATGCGGTTTCTCTTGGCATATTGGAGGGTCAGGTCATCAGCTCCAGTGTAGCAACCCGGGGTAATAGCGGATATCTTACTCTTAGCGGCACCTACGACGGCTCTCTGTCTTCAACTGTAAAGGAGCCAAAATTAAAGTTTTCGATGAACTTAACACGTGTAACATATTAATGAACAGGAGGTGAATACATTTGTCTGGGGAAAACAAAATAATATCGGAGAGAGTAACCTCTCAGAACGAGAAAAAAAAGAAAAAGAAAGTCATCATTGTTATTGCTTTACTAATCTTACTGCTGATTGTCCTTGTTCTGTACTGGCATAGGCATATGGACAAACAGGAGAATGATACGGAAATTCTTGTTGGTGCAGGTGTCAGGGAGGGTGAAATGGAGGGGGGGGAAAAGAGCAATAAAACGGATGTAGCCGGGACCGCTTCCAATGGAAAATCTGACATGACCGTCCGAATGAATGGCCATCCTGTTTTTGAGAATGGCGAGAGCGAGGGGAATCTTAATATTCAAAATCCCCCGGAGAACGTGCTCTGTATGGAAGTGGTTATTATTCTGGACAGTACAGGAGATATAATCTATGAATCGGGAACGATTCCCCCCAACCACTACATCAGTAATGACAAGTTGGCAAGAGTACTTGAAAAGGGCGAGTACAATGCGACAGCTCATGTTAAACTTTTTGATTCGGATAATCCGGACGCTGAGTACAATTCAGCTAATTTTGCATTAACTGTCACTATGAATCATTAAAAAAGAAAAGGAGAATGAAAATGAAAAAATTATTAAGTTTTGCAATGGTATTAACATTAATCTTCACACTGCCGCTCACTACTTTCGCAGCAAGTGATGTTGACGTAACCGGACATATTGGAACCAATGGTTCCCCTACAATTGACCCGGGTGAGAATACGGATGATCCTGATTCAGACTATGACCTCACTTTCAGTTCAGGTGTTCATTGGTGGGTTACGCAGACAAGCTATCCTAACGTTGTAAATGGTGACGCCACAGGACCGGTTTCCGGTTTTCTCAACAAAATCATAAACAACAGTGCTGCAGATATCAAGGTGGGTTTTGTTAGCTTTGCTTTGGCGAACACGGATGCTTCTACAGTTGCTTCTGCTTTAGAACTGTACCTGACAGATGACTTGGCTGGGGACGGTATGGGTACGAACGATCTTGCCAATGGTTATAACACGGCGTTAAGTTACTCAGCCTGTTTAGCAGCCAATGGAACTTGGGAATATGGCTTTGACGGGCAGTTCCATGCTGCAAATGTGAACACATCGTATACCCCACAGTATAGTATGACTCTTAGCTTTGGATTCTAACAGAGAGAATGGAGGCGGGGAATTGATGAAGCGTTTTGTGAAAGCAGTATTGGCAATAGTCATTGCAGTGGCGATGATGCTCCAAATGGCATCCATTTCCTTGGCGGAGACAGCATCGTCCATAGAAATTAGTGGGCATATTAACACTGATGAACCTGTGGCACAGTACCATATATACTATGATGCCAACGGTGGGACAGGGAGCTATGAAGGGGGGTATGTGTCTGCCGAATGCAGCTATGTAGTCTGCTCTTTGTCTGAAACGGGTATTAGCCGGGACAGTTACACATTCACTGGATGGAACACTGCCTCCAGCGGCAGCGCAATATCATACAACCCAGGTGATACCATCAAGCTGAACAACGACATTATTCTCTATGCCCAATGGAAGAAAGACGTACAGCAGACGAACAAAGATATAGTAAAACCTGGTGACTCTGGTAAAACATCCTCAGGCAGCATGGCAGATGCTTCCAAGACCGGAGATACAAGTAGTGTAAGCATGTGGGAAAATCTACTGTGCGTTGCACTGAGCGCAATAGTGTTCCTGCTATGGACAGCATATTACGGAAAAAGGTATAAAGTGCAGAAATCCTGAGTTTCTAAAATATTAGTTTATCCACTTTGTACAGGTATATTTCTTATACAACAAGCCTACGACCGTCTTTAGCGCTGTAGGAACGAATTGGAATAAGATAAATATTGATTCAAAACTGGATTAGCAGGAATAAAGTTCAGCGGGAGATAAATAACTCCCGCTGAACTAAGTTTCACTTTATATGGAATATTGACACGCCAGAAATGAATATTGGAAGTTAAAATACCAGCAATTGCTCGCAATGGCAATTAAGATGATCACAATAAATACATCAAATCTATAACGCTGCATGGACATAATTTTCGGATGGATTCCCACGCCATTCCTCGTAAGGTTCGGGTGAAACTGCTGCGGCCCATTGTTTCATGATTTTGAAGTTCTGTAAAGCATGCTCGAGTTTTAGTAGCTCATCATCAGGATTCCAATATTGGAAGAGTATGTCTAATAATTCTTTCACTAAATCATTATATGCCGGATTATTACCCAAATCTGTTTTTTCGTTTGGATCCCCTTTCATATTAAACAATTGGCAACAAGGAAAGCCACAATGTGCGATAAGCTTATATTCACCTTTTCGAATCATGGCTGATGGTGCATCACCCTTGATATCGGCCAGTTGAGAAATAATAGCCCGGTTGTCAACAAGAGGCATGTTAGATTGAAGTGACTTAACAAGGCTAATTCCAAATGCATCTGGCAGTGGAATGCCATCAGCGAAGTCGATGAAAGTAGGTGCAATATCAACCAAGCTTACGGGAGCATTTTGCTTGACGCCGGCAGTAATATGCCCATCCCACCGAAATATAAGGGGAACTTTAACAGAGCCTTCATAAAAATTAGTTTTCCAGAACAATCCATGGTCTCCAATATTGTCACCGTGGTCTGAGGAATATACGATAATGGTGTTTTCAAACCCTATTGTCCGATTTATAGTATCCAGGATTTTTCCGACACAATTATCTATTGTTTCAACCAAAGAATAATAAGCTGCCCTTATGCGGCGTAATTCATCTCTGTCATAATGCCCAACTAAATTTCGTTGCTTAAACCAGTTTTGCATTGCCGGGTGCATATTTTGATACTCATCAGGCTGATATTCAACTGTGGGCAGTAAATTATAATAATATTCATATAGGCTGCGTTGAGCAATATAAGGACAATGAGGACCGTAGAATCCTATTGTCATAAAAAGCGGGCGGTCTGCTTGATGTGCTTCAAGAAATCCACATGCTGCCTGCATGACGTCATGGTCATAATGTAAAACGGCACTATCACCCCAACCTGATTTCTGTAGAGAAATCAAGCTTTGGTTTGAGGTACGCATTAAGTCGCCATACACATCATATTCATTGTCTGTACCTGGATGGCTTGGGGTCAAGTCGCCTACTAAACGCTGTTTAAATCCGTGACGCTGGTCGTATCCAATGAAATGCATTCTTCCTGCAAGCACGGTTTCATAGCCGGCTGCAGTTAAACTGTGCACAAACGTCGTATCAGTAGAACTTAAAGTCTGCATATTGTTATAAACACCATTTTGCGAAGGCAGCCTGCCTGAAAGCATACTTGAACGGCTGGGAACGCAAAGTGGTGAATTGCAGTAACAGGAGTTAAACAGCGTGCCTTTTTGAGCCAGCATATCGATATTGGGAGTGCGCACATAATTGTCCCCTGCGCAACCTAAAATGTTGCCATTATGCTGGTCAGGTAAAATAAAAATAATATTAGGTTTATCCATTTTGTAACCACCCTTCCTTGTTGTTACAATTACGAAAAGTTGATTGATACACTAAGTACTTTTTCTAATAATTAAATCAGGTGTTATCAATAATTTTGATGAAACGGATTCTCCATTTATCAAGTCAAATAAAACTTGAAAGCTAAGTTTGCCCATCAAATTCACTTTGTTATCGACAGTTGTCAAGTTTGGGTTTATACATTGCGAAAAAATCGAATTATTATAACCGGTAATGGAAACATCTTCTGGTATTTGTAAGCCTTCATTGTGCAAGCGGCTTATGCAGCCAAGTGCAATTAAATCTTCGCTGCAAATTATTGCATCAAATGGAATTTTATCTTTTAATAATTTATCGATTGCCTGATAACCACCATCCAGAGAGGCATCTGTTTCAATAATATGCGCATCTGAATACTCAAGACCACATTCATCCATACTTTTCCGGAAACCTTTCAGTTTTTCTTTGGCACTATAGGTATCGGAGGCTTTTAAAAACATAAACTGCTTTCGCCCTTTTTGGTATAGGTGCTTGACACATAGCGAAATGCCGTGTGCAGCATCAACTAATACAGAGTATATATTTTCTGAATGGATTAATCCATTTGCAAACACAATTGGTATATCTTTTACATTGTCTAAAATAGATGTCTCTATGTATTTATCACTGAAAATCGAACCAATCATAATAATCCCATCAACTTTTTTTTCAGCAAGTAAACGTAAATATGAAGTCTTTTTATCAAGATCCGTACCGGAATTACAGAGAATCATGGAATAACCTTGTGCATTGCATTCTTGTTCAATTGAAAATGCGGTATTTGCATAATGGACATGTCGGATATCGGTAGTCATGACGCCGATTGTCTTGGTTGTGTTATTATTTAATCCCCGAGCCAGACCATTGGGAATATAATTGTTGCTATTCATAATTTCCAGTATTTTTTCCTGCGTCTTTTTGCTGACATTCTGTTTGTTGTTAAGCACGCGGGAAACGGTAGTTGCTGAAACCCCTGCTTGTTTTGCTATATCATAAATATTTATAGGAAGCCCACCTTTCTTTTCGCTCAATCTATCATTCAAAAATGTAACCGGTATCATAAATATTAAATATTATCTATTGATATAATATACCAGCTATACGTTGATTGTCAATTAAAAATTGTCTAATTGGTTAATTTTTTGTGATTACTAGCGAAAAGATGTTAATATTATGCAAAAAGAAAGAGAAACAATAGTATAAATATAAATATTAAACAATAAATTGTTGACAAAGAATATTTTTTAAGTATAATTAAAACTAAGAAAAATGAAACCGAATGCATAATTATTTCATACCACTATTGTAAGGAGGATTAATTTATGAAACAGAAACAGATGAAAAGATGTATATCACTTGTACTAGCGGGAATTATTATGTTAGGTATGTTTACCGGATGTGCAAAAAATTCAGAATCAGGTGCGACAGAGCAAGATAGTAAGTCTACAAAAATCAGGGTCGGAATTGTTACAAATACAATGGGAGTACCTGCAGCCTATGCGTTGGAGAATGGTTACTACGCTGCGGAGAACCTGGAAGTTGAGCCGGTTATATTTTCAACGGGTTCATTGGTCAACGAGGCAATGGCAGCAGGAGAAATTGACATTGCATTTAGCGGACTGGCTTCCATTTTTTCAATGGCAACAGGTACTGCTTCCTGGATTGGAGAAATAAACACAACGGCAGGACTTGGAATATATGTAAGACCTGACAGCCCTATTTTGAATGAAAAAGGTGTTGTAAGTGGTTATGAGAATGTATATGGCAGCGCCGAAAGCTTGAAGGGTGCTCAGATATTAGGTCCTTTAGGAAATGTTGCTCAATACCTGGCTGCCAATTGGATTCAGATATTTGGCTTAACGGATCAGGATGTGGAAATTGTAAATATGGATTATGGAGCAGCGTATCAGGCCTTCGTTTCGGGTCAGGGCGATGCCGTTTCACTTAACAACCCCTATACCTTCCAGGCCGAGGAAAACGGATACATATGTGCTGCCACCTTTGAAGATGCGACAAACACATACTTAAATGACGGTATTTTTGGAAATACGGAGTTTATTAATGAGAATAGAGATGCCATTATAGGTTTTTTGCGCGCAACCTATAAGGCAAGCGATGCTCTTCAGGATGAAGAAATAAGATATGAATTTTCAATGAAATGGTTTGCAGATAATGGAAAAGAATATACAGAAAATGATATGAGGGCAGAAATGGGACTTAGAAAATATTTGACTGCAGAATATATGACTCAGTCTGATTATGTATTTGGCAAAGGTATGCTTAAAATTGCAGATTTTTATGTATCTGACGGAAAAATAATTGCAGAGAATATTGGAAATGTTTCAACATCCATTGATGTGTCATTATTAAATGAAGCACTTAATATATCTGCTAAATCGGCTGTGGACTAATCGTAAAAACGAGAAAGCAAACCCTCTAAGGAGAAAGTTATGATAAAGAAAAAAGTGAATGAAAAGAAATATTTTGTAATTTCTGTATTATCTTTTACGTTATTTTTGACTATTTGGTGGATTTGTACGGATGTTTTAAAATTAGTACCCAGTATTGCACTACCCAGTCCAACTACGGTTGCTAAAACCTTTTTTGTCAAACTGTATGATCCTAAACCAGATGGAGGTACACTAATACAACATATGTCTGCCAGCTTAAAGGTTGCTATGAGTGGCTATATAATTGGAGTTATAATAGGTATGCCACTTGGAATCTGTATGGCATGGTATAAAAAAGTGGATTTGTTTGTGCGTCCGCTCTTTGACTTAATTAAGCCCATTCCTGGTGTCGCATGGGTGCCGCTGACCATAGTATTTTTTGGCATAGGTTCACTCTCAAAGGCAATGGTTATCTTTATGTCGGTATTTGTTTCTTGTGTAGTGAATGCGTATTCAGGAATCAATCAAACAAAAGATGTCCATATTTGGGTGGCGCAAACATTCGGTGCTTCCCATCTTAAAATTTTGTTTAAGGTGGCAATTCCCAGTGCATTGCCAATGATGTTCGTTTCTTATATTTTCCAAGAAAGCTCATCGATGCCTTGGTTAACAATAGAGCAGAATACTGCTTTTGGACTGGACATTAAAAAGATTCCAAAACAGGAGAAAAACGAACGAGTAGCAGAGGCAATGGAAATGGTTGGTCTTACAAAATTTAAGGATTATTATCCAAACCAGCTTTCAGCAAGTATGCTGCAAAGAGTTGTAATTGCCCGCGCCTTTGCCACACGCCCGGATCTTTTGCTTATGGATGAGCCTTATGGACAGTTGGATATGGAACTGCGTTTTACTCTTGAGGATGAACTTGTTAATATCTGGAAAAATATGGGGACCACAGTTATATTTATTACTCATAATATCGAAGAGGCAGTTTATCTGGGGCAAAGAATCTTAGTACTGTCCAATAAACCCACCAGCGTAAAAAAGAGTATTATAAATAATCTGCCTTATTCAAGAGATATCGTTGCTCCGGAATTTGTTGATCTGCGTAATGAGGTAACGGAACTGATTAAATGGTGGTAAGATATACGAATTGACAAAGTCGGCAGATAAGCTAAGGAGAATAGAATCATGTTAAGAATTAAAAAGGATGAATTATTAAGGGTACTAAAACAGGGACTGCAAAATAACGGGGTTAAGGAACAAGTGGCTGAGAATTCTGCGCAGCTTATGCTTCAAAATAGTCTGGATGGTATTTATTCTCATGGTGTAAACCGCTATCCACGTATTATTTCTTATCTTAAGAAAGGTTATATAAAGCCTGACAATAAACCGGAATGTGTACAGGCATTTGGCGCTCTGGAAACATGGGACGGAAACATGGGTATGGGCTGTACGAATGCCAAAATATGCATGGATCGTGCGATAGAACTTGCACATGAGCATGGAATCGGCTGTGTAGCAATTCGAAATACGAATCATTGGCTGCGTGGCGGCGCATATGGTTTGCAGGCTGCCGATGCAGGCTGCATCGGCAGCTGCTGGACGAATACCCAACCCAATATGCCTGCGTGGGGGGCTAAGGATCGACGTATTGGAAACAACCCGCTTATCATGTGTCTGCCAAAAAAAGATGGGCATATTATGGTAGATGGAGCAATGGCACAATTTTCTTATGGTGCAATTGAGGCAGCAAAGATGGACGGACGTCAACTGCCGGTACCAGGTGGCTATGATAGCAAAGGTAACATTACAACGGATCCGGAAGAAATAGAAAAGACCTGGCGTGTACTTCCTATAGGCTATTGGAAGGGATCTGGCTTTTCTGTTTTAATGGATTTAATTGCAGCATGTCTTTCGGATGGAAATTCTACATATAAAGTTGGATGCCTGAGTGAAGATGAATATGCACTTTCACAGGTGATGATTGCAATTGATATGAAAAAGACGATTCATGAACCAGAGGCGCTTATTAATGAGGTACTAGGCGATATAAAGGCATCTGATAGGATTGATGCAACAAAAGAAATCCTTTATCCAGGCGAAAAGGAATATATGACAAGGCTTGATAATCTTGCAAACGGAATTCCGGTGAATGATGAGGTATGGAACCAGATTATATCCTCTTAATCCACATAGTAAAGGAGAGGTTGAAAGAAAATATAGGAAAAGGAGCCATGCAGCGAATCGCTTCTTTCAACCATACTTTTTATAGCAGTATCGCAAGCAAGCTTGCGATATGCATGGGTATAATCATGAAAGCAGTATACTTGAAGCAACCTGGAAATGTATGTATTAAGGAATTGAAAGATATAGAATGGGATAGTAACAAAGCATTCATACGGGTGAAAACAGCAGGAATATGCGGAAGCGACATTGCTGCATTTAAAGGAACTAACCCCCTGGTTTCATATCCCCGGGTAATTGGACATGAAATTGCAGGTGAGATTGTACATATTCCAGATGGAAATCATAACTTGAAGGTCGGTGACCATGTAATAGTTGACCCTTACCTTTACTGAGGAGTTTGCTATCCCTGCTCTATTGGCAGAACCAACTGTTGTGAGGAGTTGCGGGTATTGGGGGTACACTGTGATGGAGGAATGGCAGAATTTTTTGAACATCCTGCGGATATGCTTTGCAAGGTGCCTGATCAGATACCATGGGATATCATCCCTCTGGCAGAGCCTTTGACAATTGCACTACACGGACTTCATCGTGCAAAACTGAAAGCCGGAGAGCATATTGCAATCAGTGGTGCTGGGCCTATTGGTCTGTTGGCAGCAATGGCAGCCATGTATTATGGAGCATATCCCATCATGATAGATCCTGTAGATGAGCGTCTTGAAAAGGCGAAAATATTAGGAGTTACCGATACTATCAATCCTGGGCAAGAATGCATAGATGAGAGAATATGCGAATTTACTGACGGGCGTATGACAGAGGTGGTAATGGAAGCATCTGGATCAAATACAGCAATACGCAATACCCTTAATATTGTGAGCAATGCAGGAAGAATTATATTAACTGGATGGCCAAAGAGTGATACGTTACTGCCAACTAGTATCATTACAAAAAAAGAAGTGGATATTTGCGGAGCGCGTACCAGTGCTGGAGAATTTAATGAGGCTATTGAATTAATTTTTAGTGGTAAGGTTGATGTTCGTTCTATTTTGACTCATGTGGCGCCTATTAATAATGTTCCGGATATGGTTCGCAGTATCGAGAAAAGTCCCGGGGATTATCTGAAAGTGGTGGCAGTGATTTCAGACTTATGAGATCATGATTACCCCCATCATAATCAAAAAATGATGAGGATGGATAATTTACTTACTTTAATTAGGCTTTTTGGCATTCTTGCCAGAAGCCTTAACGCTTGCCCCAAATTTGAATTATTTTGGCTGTGACCATTTTATAGCGATCCGAACCTGTACCAGGTGTTCTGAGACGGACGTGATTTCATGGAGAGAGTGCTGGTCTTTGTGTACCCATCCGTTATTATAACTGACGTTTCTCCTGCTTTGGAGTAACTTTAACATCTCATCCGATGTGGAACTTTTTCAATCTCTTTTCTTTGTGTGGACAACTTTAAGATACCAATGCTGCCGGATGTTCTCGAACAAAAAATATTGATAACATGACGCTCTGCTGGCATGTTATTAGTGTGCTCGGTGGCACACTAGCAAAAGCAGTAAACTCATTTCTGAATTTACTGCTTTTAATTTTATTAGTCAAATAAACATTTTTAATTGAATCATTTTTTATCAATACTACATACTATAAGACACTTTCATAATCATTACCAGAATCCGTGACCGTTCCCTTCAACTAACAAGTCCCCTGTGCAATATACCATATGTGGTCACGTCAAAAAGTAATTTAGCAAATGCTGACGTACACTTATTTCCAGATGCCACATATAAAAACTACAATTTATGCCTATACCTGTAAAAGATATTTACCAAGTAGTACTTTGATAAAAAAAGAGAGGGGATACCAAGTGTAGTGACTCTCATGAGCCACAACGTCCCCTGTCTTAGGCTATCTATTTCCCGACAACCCCCCATTTCCATTTTGGAAAACACACGATTAGCTTAATTAATAGACTAACTTCTACTCATCCTTCTCATTATTTCATCCATTTCATTCCAATATTGCTATTCATATGCATTAAGAGATAAATATCCACAGTGGCTATAAATTCTTACCGTATTATAAAAAGTCTCAATATATTCAGTTTAAATAATTGATTGCGGAAAAGCCGGTTACGAAATATAATGGATTTAAGTATTGGAACACAGTTTTGTTTAGAAAGGATAAAAGAATGATAAAAGTATTTCTGGTTGAGGACGAAGTAATTGTGCGTGAAAGTATTAAAAAGAATATTGATTGGGAAAAACATGGATTTTCTTTTGTGGGAGAGTCTAGTGACGGAGAATTGGCTTATCCAATGATTAAGGAATTACGTCCGGATATTGTCATTACTGATATTCAGATGCCATTTATGAATGGATTAGAACTTAGTAGAATTATATTGAATGAATTACCCAATACCAAGATAATAATTCTAAGCGGATATGACGAATTCAATTATGCTAAAGAGGCCATCCATCTTGGCGTTGTGGATTATCTCTTAAAGCCCATGTCCTCAGGTCTTCTCTTAGAGACTGTGATGCGTGTCGGTAATATGATTGAAAAGGAACAGACTCATCAGAGCAATATTTTGATATATCAGGAGGAAATGAAGGAAAAGTTATGGCTGGAGAGGCAGCTCTTCTTCGATGACCTGATATCTCATAAATATACAATTACCGATCTGATGGAGAAGGGGGAAAGATTATCCCTTTCTTTAAATGCCAAGAACTATAATGTTATGCTATTAAAAATATATGACAGTGATAAGGAAGAGGATAATTATTCCGATAATCTGATGCAGCCGATTGCGTATCTTCGAACGCTGGTACAGATGGAACGGGAGATTCTAATGTTTGAAAGGGGAATGGAACGGATTATCTTTTTATTAAAAGGCAGGGATGCAGACCATTTGAAAGCATTAGAGCAAGAGATAATACATAAATTAACCGAAGCGATTCACCAGGAACTGGGTATGGATTATTTTATCAGTCTTGGTGAAAGGGTAAACAGATTAAGCGAATGTAAAAATTCCTATGAGAATGCCAGCAAAGCCTTTTCCTTTCGTTATCTGCTGGGCAGGAATAAGGTAATCTATCAGGAGGATCTGGATGGATATCAGCTAATCTATGATAAAGATTTTCAGCTTGATATGTCTGATGTAATGAAAATAGACCGAAGGCTGGTGGAGGCCTTTCTGCAAAGTGGTACTCATCAGGAGGTGCATCATTTTATCGAAGAATTCTTTCAAAACATCGGAACAAAGAACATGGAATCCCTGATGTTTCGCCAATATATTGTCGTAGACATCTGTGTTTGTGCCATGGCGATGCTTGAAGGATTTGGAGAGTCCAGAGAAATATATCAGGAAAAAACGGAAGGTTTGAAGCGGCTTGGCTCAGATATTACAACCATTGAAAGCTCGGAAGAATTAATTGAAAATTTACTTCACGAAGTAATTGCAATCAGGGATCAATGCAGCAGGAACAAGTATAATAGATTGTTGATTGACGCAAAAGATTACATCAATCAAAATTATATGATAGATGAGATTTCATTAAATACAGTTGCGGCATATGTAAACTTAAGCCCCAGCTATTTCAGTAATATATTCAGCCAGGAGATGGGATATACCTTTATCGAATATTTAACCGGAGTTCGGATGAAAAAAGCAAAGGAATTACTGCGTTTCTCTGATATGAAGACATCGGAGATAGGGTATCAGGTGGGATATAAGGATCCTCATTATTTCAGCTATCTCTTCCGTAAGACTCAAAACTGTACTCCCAAAGAATATCGAACCAATGGGGGTGATGTTAGGTGAAAGCAAGTATTAGCTGCAAGCTTAAGATGATGACCTACATGTCTTTATTACCGATGGCGGTATTAATTATATTTCAAATTGGATATATGCTGAATTACAGCAATAAAAACAATCAGATTGTACAGAACATCACGGATGCCAATTCCTATAACCTATCCTTTAAATACAGCATTGATTATGCCATGCTAAATATGATTATCAACACCAAAAAATATGATAGTATGATTGAAAGCGGTGCCATTGATGAACCTTATGCCAAAGTAGAAGAAGTCCGTCAGGTATTTAAGAATCTGGCGAATAGTACAATTAGTGAGCGAAGTAAATCCCGGAGCCGGCAGATACTAAAGACCTTGTCAACGCTGGAAGACCGCATGAATGAAATTTGCGAGGATACCAGTGTATCGGGTAATTATGATTTGAATATAACGCGATTAGAAGATAATATTCATAGTATTACAAAACTGGTTCAGGAGACCATTCAGGAATATATCTATTATGAGGCGCAAAGTCTAGAGACCATCCGTCGAGAATTGTCAATTAGTCTTAAAACTACGTTAAGTATTGTCTGTGTGGTATTCTTATTCATTATTTTCTTTTCCTGGCTTCTGTCGCAATATTTTATCAAAGGAATATCCAGTTCCATTAATGAGCTGTGTAGTGTGACAGAGAAGGTTGGGCGGGGTGATTTTACGGTGGTGTCAAATATTGATACCAATGATGAATTGATGATCCTATCCGACAGCTTTAATAGTATGATTATCAAGATTGAGAATCTGGTCGAGGATGTTAAGGCTGAGCAGTTGAATTTGAGAATAACGGAGCTAAGACTGCTCCAGGCTCAGATTAATCCTCATTTCCTCTATAATACATTAGATACCATTGTCTGGATGGCGGAGGATAAGCAATCGGAGGAAGTAATCTCGATGGTTACCTCGCTCTCAGAATTCATGAGGACGACACTGAGTAAAGGGGAGGATATGATTACCATTAAAGAGGAAATATCCCATGTACGAAGCTACCTAGAGATTCAGCAGTTCCGTTATAGGGATATTCTGGAATATGAGATTGATGTAGAGGATGGTATTCTTAGTTATCATATCCCTAAGCTTACTTTGCAGCCGATTGTTGAGAATGCCCTTTATCATGGAATCAAGAATAAAAGGGGAAAAGGGATTATCAAGATTACCGGAATAAGAGAAGAAGATAAGATAATAATCAAGGTAATGGATACGGGAATTGGTATGAATGAAGAAGCACTTCAAGATATCAGTGATATCCTGAACGGTAAAAAAGAAAGTAAGAATGGATTCGGCCTTTATAATGTGAATGAGCGTTTGCGGCTTACTTATGGTGAAAAGGCTGGGATATGGGCAAAAAGTACTTATGGAGAAGGAACGATGATGAAGGTTGTTATATTTCCTAAGATGTAAATAATAGGAATAAGTAAATAATCAACTTTTATCTTAAAATAATCAACTTTTTCTCCGGCGAGCAGTAATTAGGAAACAGACAACTTAAGATAAATAAAAAAATTCAAAGATATTCAAAAGAATCTTTATTGTTTTTGAAGGTCTTTTTCTATATAATGCATTATGTAAGATTTAAGAAACTATTCAGTACCCAACAGATTCGAGTCGTTTTTCGAACATCATAGCATTACTAAATTCGAAGACACATACCATTCATACTAGAGTGTGCTTAGTTCAGAGAGAGTTTATCTTTCACTGAATTTCAGTTGCACCAATCCAGAGGGCCGGCAGTACTGGAAATCAGTTCAAGAAACGGGAGAATTAGAGCAGGTTAGCCAACGGATACAAATTTTTTTAATATAATTAAGGAGGATGAAAATGAAAAAGAAAGCAGTTAGTTTATTATTATGTGTTACTATGGCTATAACCATTCTGGCAGGATGCGGAAACAGCAACGAGACGTCAGGAACAACAGTAGACGAAACGCAGGCTAAGACAGAGGCGGCAAGAGAAGAAGAGACAGAAACAGAAGAGACAAAAGAGGATGGGGCAACCGATATGGCATCCAATAGCGGAGATGCGATTGTTGTTGGCTTCTCACAGGTGGGTGCTGAATCTGACTGGCGTACAGCCAATACACAGTCTATGCAGAATACATTTACAGAAGAAAATGGATATGAATTAATCTTAGATGATGCACAGCAGAAACAAGAAAATCAGATTAAAGCAATCAGAAACTTTATTCAACAGGAGGTAGATTATATTGTCCTGGCTCCGGTAACGGAAACTGGATGGGATACTGTCTTAACAGAAGCAAAAGATGCCGGCATTCCGGTAATTATTGTTGACCGTATGATAGATGTTTCAGATGATTCCCTGTTTGAATGCTGGGTTGGCTCGGACTTTTTGAACGAAGGATACGATTGTGTTGAATGGCTTGCGAATTACTTAGATGAAAAAGGCAGAGCAGACGAAGATATTAATATTGTTACCTTACAGGGAACCATTGGTTCTTCTGCGCAGATTGGACGTACCGATGGAGTAGAAGAAAAAATGAAGGATTATTCCAACTGGACAATGCTGGATAAGCAAACGGGTGAGTTTACGCAGTCAAAAGGACAGGAAATTATGGAATCTTTCCTAAAATCTTATGATAATATTGATGTCGTAATCGCTGAAAATGACAATATGGCATTTGGTGCTATTGATGCGATTAAAGCAGCAGGCCTGACCTGTGGCCCAGATGGGGATATCATCATTATCTCCTTTGACGCTGTAAAAGCTGCTTTTGATTCCATGATAGCAGGCGATATGAATGTATCCATTGAGTGTAACCCACTGCATGGTCCCAGAGTAGCAGAGCTTATTACCAAATTAGAAGCAGGCGATACCGTTGATAAGCTTAACTATGTAGATGAGGGGGTATACTCAGCTGAGGATGCAACAGATCTTATTGATTCTCGTCAATACTAAAAGAATATAAATAACACTTACGCCCGATTTGCATTTCCTGCATATAATTAGAATCATCTTTGTGGGGAATATTACATCGGGCGTTTATTATGATCTAAGTGTGAAAGAAAAACGTTTTCACACTCACTTACTTTGGGAGTATCGCAGATTAGCCAGCGATATTTAAGGAGTCAAGGTTGAAAGAAAATGATTGAAAAGGAGGCCATGCACTGCATCGATTCTTTCAGCTTATGCGAAGTTTCTTCGCATTCTTATTATAAGCAGTATTGCATACAGGTATGTGATATGCATGGGTACAAAAATGAAAAAGCAAGCAAATGTCGTACTGGCTATGAGGCATATTGACAAAAATTTTCCTGGTGTAAAGGCACTTTCCGATGTGGATTTCACTTTGAAAAAAGGAGAAATTCATGCATTGATGGGTGAAAACGGAGCAGGGAAATCAACACTAATCAAGGTATTGACTGGCGTGGAGGAATTTGAAACAGGAATGATTATGATTGACGGAAACGACAGACCGATTATCAATAAGTCCCCTCAGGAGGCACAAGAAAATGGGATTAGCACAGTTTATCAGGAAGTAAACTTGTGTCTGAATCTTTCAGTAGCAGAGAATATTTTTATTGGCAGAGAACCAAAGAAAATGGGATTAATAGACTGGAAGACCATGAATACAAAGGCAGCTCAGGCTCTTAACCGCCTGGAGATTCATATTGATGTTACGAAAGCATGTGAGAATTACTCCATTGCTATTCAGCAGATGATAGCCATTGCCAGAGCGGTAGACATATCTGCAAAAGTATTAGTATTAGATGAACCGACCTCCAGTCTGGATGATAATGAAACGGACAAATTATTTGAGCTTATGCGCAGACTTCGAACAGATGGAATCGGGATTGTATTTGTTACTCATTTCTTAGAGCAGGTATATGCAGTATGTGATAGAATCACTGTCCTAAGAAACGGTGGGCTGGTCGGGGAATATGAGACTGTGAACCTTCCAAGAGTTCAGCTTGTTGCTAAGATGATGGGCAAGAACTATGATGATCTGGCGGCGATCAAGAAAAAAAGAAATGAAAATAACAAAACAGAGTCACAAGTTGTTATCGATGCAAAGAAGCTGGGACATACAGGAACCATCAAACCATTTAATCTTACGCTTCATCAGGGAGAGGTTATCGGACTGACCGGACTGCTTGGATCAGGACGTTCCGAATTGGCCAGAAGCCTATATGGTGCTGATAAACCTGATGAGGGCGAATTATTTGTCAAAAATGAAAAAGTATCTGTAAATGCTCCCATTGATTCCATGAAAAGAGGCATGGCCTATCTTCCGGAAAATCGGAAAGAGGAAGGAATTATCCCGGAGTTATCTGTTCGTGAAAATATCATTCTTGCATTACAGGCAAAACGCGGCATGTTTAAACTTATGATCAGGAAGGAGCAAGAGGAATTAACAGATAAATATATTGATATCCTAAAGATCAAAACCAGTGATCGGGAAGTTCCAATCAAACAGTTAAGCGGCGGTAATCAGCAAAAAGTAATCTTAGCAAGATGGTTGTTAACCAATCCCGATTTTCTGATATTAGATGAGCCCACCAGAGGCATTGATGTAGGTACCAAGACAGAGATACAAAAGCTGGTGCTTAAGCTGGCGGAGGAGGGAATGTCGATTATGTTTATATCCTCAGAGATTGAAGAGATGATCCGTATCTGCAGCAGAATGGCAGTCTTAAGAGACGGTGCTAAGGTGGGCGAGCTTGGTGCGGAAGAATTAAATCAAAATGGCATTATGGAAGCAATTGCAGGAGGTGGAAAAAATGAGTAAATCAAAATCAATCTTAAAAAAGATTGCGGGATATCGCTTGTTTCTGCCCCTTGTCTGTTTAGCCATCGTTCTTTTGATAAATATCATCAAGACCCCCACCTTCTTTGAAATCAGCATTAAGAATGGGGTTCTTTATGGCTATATTATCGATATTATCAACCGGGGCAGCGAATTGGTGATTCTGGCCATCGGCATGACGCTGGTAGTAGCAGCCTCCGGTGGTACGGATATATCTGTGGGCGCAGTTAGTTCTGTTGCCGGTGCCGTATGCGTTTTTATTCTTGGGGGCGGACTGCCAAGTACGGATTATTATCATGCTCCATACATTTTGGGACTTCTGGGAGCTTTGGTGGTGGGAATAGCCTGTGGTGCCTGGAATGGATTTCTTGTGGCCAGAATGAGAATTCAGCCGATGGTAGCAACACTTATTCTATATACTGCAGGGCGTGGGATTGCACAGTTGATAACACAAGGGCAGAATCTATATTTGAGAGTAGATCATTATAAGTTACTTGGTGCCTCCATCCCCGGAGTTCCCCTGCCAACACCGGTATTTATAGCAGTTCTGGTAGTTTTACTGACCTGGCTGGTATTAAAGAAAACCTCTATCGGACTTTATGTACAATCTGTAGGTATCAATTCAAAAGCTGCCGGATTAGTTGGTCTTAATGCGACGATGATTAAGATTCTGGCCTATACCTTTTGTGGTCTGTGCGCAGGAATTGCAGGCATGATTATTACCTCCAGAGTAAATTCCATTGATGCGAACAATGCGGGACTTAACATTGAGCTGGATGCGATATTGGCAGTTGCACTTGGAGGAAATAGTCTGGGTGGAGGAAAATTCTCCTTAGCCGGCAGCGTAATTGGAGCTTATACGATTCAGGCTTTAACGACCACTCTCTATGCCATGCATGTATCCTCTGATCAGCTTCCGGTTTATAAGGCAATTGTGGTAATTGTCATTGTCTCCCTGCAGTCACCGGAGCTTAGAAAGATGTTAGGTAATCTAAGAGCAAACCGCTCTGCCGGCGTAACTGGAAAGAAGGTGGCTTAGATGAAGAAATACAGAGAGAAGATTGACGGAAATATGTTTTTGCTTCTGATTACAATTGGTTTATTCTTTGCAATGTATGTCATCGGCCTGATTGCATTTCAAGACAGAGGATTTGGAAAACTGCAGGTATTCTTAAATCTATTTATCAGCAATAGCGGCCTGATTGTAGCTTCCGTAGGTATGACGATTGTATTAATCATCGGTGGAATCGATATTTCCATTGGATCTGTCATTGCGATGACTTGTATGCTTCTGGCATGGATGATGGAAGTAAAAGGAATCGGTGCAGTACCTGCCCTGATTATCGTCTTGCTTATTGGTATTGCCTTTGGTTTCGTACAGGGGTGGTTGATCTCATATTTGAAGCTGCAGCCATTTATCGTGACACTTGCAGGAATGTTCTTTGCCCGTGGTATGACGGCGATTATTAGTACCGATATGATCAGCATCAAGAATGAGCAGTTCTTATCCTGGGCAAACGCCAAATGGAGTCTCCCCTTTGGTGGTTCGGTAAATAAAAAAGGCATTGTCGTAAACCCCTATATATATGCGGGAGTGGTTATTGCATTGCTTGTCCTGATACTCGTTTTTATCCTGTTGAAATATACTAAGTTTGGACGTTCTATTTATGCCATTGGCGGAAATGAACAATCAGCACTCTTAATGGGATTAAATGTTCGGCGGACAAAGCTCAAGGTCTATGTGATCAATGGATTCTTGGCATCCTTTGCAGGTTTTCTATTCTCTTTGAATACCTGTGCCGGTTTTGTCGAACAGGCGAAGGGATTTGAAATGGAGGCTATAGCAGCGTCTGTTATTGGCGGGACCTTGCTGACCGGCGGGGTTGGCAATGTATTTGGGAGTTTGTTTGGGGTGCTAATTAAAGGAACAATAGAGAGCTTCATCACCTTTCAGGGATCTTTGTCTTCCTGGTGGACGAAGATTGTAATAGCAGTTTTACTTAGCTTTTTTATTATATTACAAAGCATGCTTGCTGTGGCAAGGAGGAAAAAATAAGAGAAAAAAAGGAGGTATTCATTTTGAGGAAGAAAAAGATATTAACCTATTTTCTGATAATGGCATTAATGATGTCGATCGTGCCGATGCAGAATCTGCGGGCCGAGAAAAGAACTGAGCTGTCAGGGACTAATGTGGAAGTTTTAGAAGAGGCAGAGGTAACCGAAGAGCAGGTAGAGGAAAGTGAAGATACAGAAAGTGTACAAACGGATGAAGAGGAATCAGAGGCGGTAAAAGTGCAACAATCCAGATTACTTGCAGCTACACGTGAGGGGGTGGACAGTCTAATCGTACACTATGATATGAGCCATGATGGTGCCATCCTGATTAATAAGGTGGATGATGTTTTTCACGGTACGCTGGTGGATGTAGAGGAATCAGACTTTTCTACGTATGATGGCAGTACTACGTGGACGCCAAACAGCGTGGGATATGCAAGTTTGCCGTCAGGAATCATAGAGGATGAGGCAATTACTATTTCCATGACGACTGCAACTGTTAAGAAGAATAACCAGTGGGCCTGGACATTTGGAACAGATAGCTGGGGTTATACCTTTTTTACTCCTTCAAATGGAAGCGGCAAGAGCAAGTATACCATTGCCAGTCAGATGAATAATGGCAGTACTGGCGCATGGGCAGCGGAAAAGAATATTTTGGTTGATGCCGGGGCGCTCAATGGTAGCTATGTGACCTATACGGTTGTTATCGATGGCAGTACAACGCAGTTATACATCGATGGCGTGTTAGCAGGGACAGGCGAGAAGCCTTATAACCTGATTGATATTATTCCGGGATCGGGGATTATCGGATATATTGGAAAATCGCTTTATAGTGGAGATCCGTTATATAATGGACGAATTAGTGATTTTAAAGTATATAGTGATGCATTAACCACAGCACAGGTTGCACAAGTTGTGGAACTGGATCATTTAGATAGTATCAAAGCGGATATCATAAAAGATTTTTTAAATGGAAATGAAGATGTGGGAAATATTACGGAAAAGGTTGCTTTTCCGGTAACGGTGGATGGCGTTAGCATGTCATGGGGAAATCCATCTAATCTCTCGGTAATCGATGCGGTTGGGAATGTGATCCGCCCCATTGCTGTAGATGCAGATATTAGTATTCCGGTTTCGTTTATGTATGATGGGGCAGTCCATAACATGACGATTGATGCCAAGGTAAAAGTGGAGAAAAAAACGGTAGTTTCCTATGATATGACATTGGAAGCCGGCAAGTTTGTTGACATTACAGAAAATGGATTTGATGCAGCAGCTATAGGTATCACGGCATCGGATATAACAACGGATGGTGATCTTAAAGTAATGAATTTTACCGGTAATAAGAGTCAGTATATTGAGCTTCCGGAGGGTATCATTAACGGTGAAAGTTTCACAATAGAAACAAAGCTGGCTTGTAACACTGCTGCAAATCATTGGTTATATTGTCTGGGAACCAAGGAAGGATCATGGCCGAATGTTAATAATTATATATTCCTAAATCCAAAGCAGGGTGGAAGTGGAAACATTCGCAGCGGAGTAAAGGATAGCAGTACAGAGGTTCTCTTTGAATCAACTCCCACACTGGATACCAGTAAAACCTACCAGACGATTATTGTAGTGTTTGAGGATGGTACAATGACTTTATATCTCAATGGAGAGATGGTGAGCCGGAGAACACATGGATATTCTATTCGGGATATACTTGCAGATGGTACCACCAGCGGATCTGGTGTGGTTGGATATATTGGAAAATCGTTATATACACCTGATAGCGGCTTTATAGGTCAGCTGCTTAATTTTACAGTATATAATTATGCATTAAGCGAACGGGAGATTATTGATACCAGTGATGCAGGCCTGGTTGCAGCGGCCAAAGAGGATCTTGAGTTACCATATTCAGAACCTGTTATGGGTAACATTACATTGCCGGTTACATCTGATAATGGTGCAGCTATTACATGGATCACGGATTCTCCTGCAATTGTCGATGTCGATGAACATGAGAATGTTGGTTATGATTCAACACCGGCAGGTGTCATTACCAGACCAGATCAAGATACAACTGTAAAGCTGACAGCAACGATTAGCCTTGGAACAGAATCAGATACAAAAGAATTTGAGATTGTTGTAAAAGCGAAAGCAGATGCAGTTACAGAGAATGATTACGCAGGGTACTTATTTACATATTTTGCAGGTGAGAAATATGTAAATGGAGAGCAAATTTACTTTGCATCAAGTGAGGATGGGTTGCACTGGGATGATTTGAATGATAATAAACCCGTAATTACATCTACCTTGGGTGAAAAAGGGGTAAGAGATCCTCATATTATTCGTTCACCGGATGGCGATAAGTTCTATATGATTGCGACCGATCTAAAGATTTATAATGGAAATGGATGGGGAGCAGCACAAAACGCCGGAAGCCAGTCTTTAATGGTTTGGGAATCCACAGATCTGGTGAATTGGTCAGACCAGAGGATGGTGAAGGTAGCTCTGGATGATGCCGGATGTACCTGGGCGCCGGAAGCTACTTATGATGAGACGACAGGAGAATACATTGTATACTGGTCATCGAAAGTAGGGTCAGATGAGTATGCGAAACAAAGAGTCTATTATGCTAAGACAAGAGACTTCTACACTTTTACCGAGCCCGAAATATATATTGAAAAGGCGAATCATGTAATTGATACCACCATTATTGAGTACGGCGGAAGCTATTACCGCTATTCCAAGGACGAAACCACTGCCCGAATTACTATAGACAAGGTTTCTACTCTATTACATGATACTCCAGTCAGCATAAGCTCGTTAGTGCTCAGCACTCAATCCGGTGTGGAAGGTCCTGCTATCTTCAAATTTATAGGTGAGGATAAATGGTGTCTTCTGATTGATGCATATGGCACTACCGGATATTATCCTTTAGTAACAACGGATCTTGCATCAGGAGACTTTGAGGTTCTGGTATCTGGATATACAATGCCGTCCAAAGCAAGACATGGCACTCCGATACCTATTACGCAGGAAGAGTATGATGCATTGCAGCTGAAGTGGGGCGTGGAAGATGACGATAACGAAGGAGAAGAAGTTCAGGACAACCCGGTTTTAGAATATAATTTTGAAGAAGTAAATGATACAACAATCATTGATTCTGCGAATGATTATAATGGTTCTTTAGAAGGAAATGCATTGATTCAATATGATGCAGAATTAGATTCGAATGTACTCTATCTGAACGGAACGACGAATACGTTTGCACAATTTCCGATGGGATTCTTTGATGGAAGAAATACCTTTACCTTGTCTATGGATGTCAAGAGCGGGATGAACAGTGAAAACTTTTTTACCTTTGCAATGGGTCAAGACGCTACAGAATATATGATATTCAGAACCAGAGCAAATGAAATAAGAAATGCGATTACGAAAGGGGCATGGAGTGCAGAAGAAGGAATATCGTATGCCACCCCACAATCCATTAAGGATACCTGGGTTAATGTAAAGATTGTGGTAGATACTAAGACAATGAAAATGTATGTAGATGGAGTTCTGGTTGGGACGAATACAAGCATCTCTACAAAAGTTTCAGACTTTGGTTGCGATGTAATTGCTTATCTGGGTAAATCATTTTATTCAGCAGATGGTTACTTTAAAGGCTATTTTGATAACATCAAAGTCTATAATCGCAAACTGACACAAGTAGAGATAGCAAATGAGTTTGGAATTGAAATTCCGGCGATTCAGGATGTCAGTGCAGAAGGTTATTCTATTATCACAAAAAATATTGATGTCGACACTAAGACAGTAAAGCTATACATTAGCAGAAATAATAGCAGTAGTACTGATTTGAGTGCTGTTTCGCTTTCTTTGTCATTATTTGATGGCGTAGCACTTACCACGGGAGAGAGTCTTACGGTAGATTTGACAGACACAGTAGATATTAACCTGATGGATAGCGATGGCAACATACAGACCTGGACCATAGAAGCAGTATTATGCTATAATCAGGCGATTTCCGGCGAGTTTGCGGATCCGGATATCGCTATATTTGATGGTAAATACTATATTTATCCCACTACAGACGGATATTCCGGTTGGTCAGGAACCCAGTTCCATGTATTCTCATCAGTCGATATGATGGACTGGGTAGATGAAGGTGTAATTCTGGATGTGGCAACGGAGGATGTCTCATGGGCAGTGGGAAGCGCCTGGGCGCCAGCTATAGAAGAAAAAGATGGGACCTATTATTTTTACTTCTGCGCAAAACGTGCGAATGGGGATTCCTGTATAGGGGTAGCTACAAGTGATTCTCCAATGGGACCATTTACTGCACAAGACACACCGCTAATTACGCCGGAATTTTGCACCAGTGAGAATATCACGATAGGACAGTCCATTGATCCGATTATATTTACCGATGATGATGGAATCTCCTATATGCTGTTTGGAAATGGGAATGCAGCAGTGGTTCAGCTAACTGAGGATATGTTAGGGATTGTATCCGGCACAATGAAGAATTACTCGGGTGCAACAGACTTCAGAGAGGCAATAACCGTTACAAAGCGCGATGGAATCTATCATTTCACCTGGTCCTGTGATGATACGGGAAGTGCGGATTATCACGTGAATTATGGTACCTCTGATTCTATATATGGTCCAATTACGTTCCAAAAAACGATATTGTCAAAGGATATTGACAAGGATATCTTAGGTACCGGACATCATGCCATTGTACAGATACCGGATGCGGATGAGTATTATATTGCGTATCACCGGTTTGTAACTCCTTTAGGACAGTATTCTTCCGGATATGGATACCATAGAGAAATCTGTATTGATATATTGAGTTTTGATGAGACAACAGGATTAATGAATGTAGTTACTCCTACATTGGAAGGAATTACATCACCGCGGCTGTTAGATGCTAAGGATCCGGATAATACAAACGATACAAGTGATACAAACGATACAAGTGATACAAACGGCACAAGTGATACAAACGGCACAAGTGATACAAACGACGACACAAACGACACAAGTGACCCGGCAGATGAAACAAAAACTAAAAAACAGACGACTGTTAACAAAAAAACTACATCAACCGGATCTGCTAAAAAAGGAAGCGTATCTCCTAAGACTGCTGATCTGTCACAACCGGAATTCTATGCAATGCTCATGATGATAACTATTATTGTAATAGCATTAAAAAAAGGTAAATTAATAAAATCTTAGTTATCATATTAGATTAGCAGCGCACCAAATCAGTATAAGCTGGATTGGTGTGCTCAGAGTGTAGACAACTAGACTTGCCAAAGGCAAGTCTAGTTGTTTTTTCTTTTACTAAAAAACATGACGATTCAACCATTTTATTGTATAATTATAGTATCAAATTACATGGTGGTAAGGTCGTATGATGGGTATAAAAAACAAGGTAGAACGCTCTTAAATTGAAATAATCAGTCTGGATAATCTGGTTTTCCGGAATCATCTCGTTCGTAAACTGGAAGCAGCCATTGACTTGAGTTTTATTTATGATGAAAACACTTTTATTGATAGAACTCATATCAAAGCCAGTGCAAATTCTCATAAATATAAAAATAAAGTGGTTGAACAATCGGTGCGCTGCTACGAAGAAGCACTTCAGCAGGAAATTTCAAAAGACCGTGAGCACATAGAAAGAAGCCACTGAAAGAAAAAAAGATACAGAACCAGCTACAAAGAATTCAAAAAAGAGTACAACAGATCCTGATTGCGGACTGTTTCACAAGGGAGAGGATAAAAAAGTAATTTGCCGAAAGCCATTTAAAATTACAGAATATGAAAATTTAAGGTGCTAAATCAAAAGAATACTATATAATTGAGGCTTTTGACCCCGGCATCATGTCATTTAGTTAATGAATGGCGATGCAGACCCAGCTTAAGAATCTAAAACCGTCACTCCTTACTCATGACTAAAGTCGCATGAATGCAGTGCTGCTCGCTTCAAGATTTTAATACAATTATATAGTTAAAGTGTACAAAAAAGTATAATAATAGCTATTTACGATTACAATAAAAAAAATGAGATACTTTTTATGAAGCAAAGGAGTTTATATGATTGAATTATTTAAACAAATAGAAGCCCATCTGCTACAAGACGAAAAGCCCTCTGTTTATTTAACACAAATTTACAGCAATCCTATGTTCCGGCAGTACCCATTTAATATGCTGTATGAACTGAAAAATACAGAACAATCCCTCATACATCACCCAGAAGGAAATGTATGGAATCATACGATGCTTGTGGTGGATGAAGCTGCTGCCATAAAGGAGAAGAGTAAAAATAAAAAAGTATTCATGTGGTCGGCGCTGCTTCATGACATAGGAAAGCCATCTACTACTAACAAAATGAAAAAAAGAATAACAGCATATGATCATGATAAAGTTGGTGCAGAACTTTCAAAAGAATTTTTACAGCAATTTACCAAGAACCAAGATTTTATTGCTGATGTCTGTGGACATGTCAGGTATCATATGCATATACTTTTTGTTACTAAGAGTCTGCCTTTTGCAGATATCGAAGGTATGAAAAGGACTACAGATATACATGAAATAGCGTTGCTTGGCTTATGTGACAGGTTGGGCAGACTAAAATGTAATCGAAGTGAAGAAGAAAATAATATTAATAAATTTCTTGAAATTGTCTGCGAAACTTATCATTTATGTTGATAAATAATGCCCTTAATTATTCAATGTTCTATAAAACAAAACCCGTAAACAGCATCAAAATAGCTGCTCCCGGGTTATGTTTTTGTCAGATATTTCTTAGTATAGCATCTGATTCCTTAAGCATATTATTTGGTTCTATATTCACCGGGGGTAATACCCAAATCTTTGGCATGGGTGCTGATTATATTCCGGAGGACAATATCTTGAGCAGGGTGGCTAAGGAAAGTACATATGCGCTTCTTAAGCTTGCGAAGGATGCGCATATTAATGTCATACGTGTCTTGGGAGGAGGATATTATCCCGATGATTTTTAATGATGCCTGTGATGAATTGGAGTTGATTGTATAGCAAGATTTCATGTTTTCGTGTTGTGTGTATGATTTGACTGAAGAATTTGAAGAAAATATCAAAGCAGAATTTATTGCCAATATTATTAAAGTCAGGCATCATGCATCACTTGGGCTATGGTGTGGAAACAATGAGATGGAAATGTTTCTGGAAGATAATAAGGAAGGCTGGTGTCTGAATCCGATTCAATTGAGTGACTATATTAAAATGTTTGAGTATATTATTCCTAAAATGTTGAAAAAGTATGATACACAGACTTTCTATTGGCCGGCAAGTCCTACTTCCGGTGGCGGATTTGACAAGCCAAATGATGAGAATAGAGGTGATGTCCATTATTGGGATGTCTGACATGGAGGGAAACCTATTAATGGAGGGAAACCTATTACCGGGTTCCGTAAATTTTATTTCCGGTATGTATCGGAATTTGGATTTCAATCTTTCCCGTCATTGAAAACGATAGAGACATTTACAGAAACAGAGGATAGAAATATTTTCTCGTATATAATGGAAAAACATCAGAGAAATTCTTTTGCCAATGGGAAAATTATAAATTATATGGAACAGACCTTTCGGTATCCCATTGAATTTGACAGCATATTATATGCTTCTCACCTTCTTCAGGCAGCAGCAAAATGATTTTTTTCGCCCCTGATGCACTCATGTAGTGTAGACTAATAGATAGCGCAGGCTGACACTGTAT